>ERZ773250.285-NODE-285-length-31838-cov-4.291634_pt1 | contig 31838 bp, 29 predicted proteins | sample MGYA00511258_ERZ773250 | MGnify/ENA primary metagenome ERZ773250 (study PRJEB29015, sample SAMEA2738164) | human oral metagenome | biome: human oral; feature: human-associated habitat; material: saliva | place: China | collected 2187 ... | reverse complement strand
TCATCCCTTGGATTCGTTTATACAACGATACAGCCGTTGCAGTAGACCAATTGGGAAAACGTAAAGGTGGCGCTACGGTAACACTTGATGTATGGCATAAAGACTTCTACGAATTCGTTGAACTTCGTACGAACAATGGTGACGATCGTCGTAAAGCTCACGATATCTTCCCTGCTCTATCTGTGCCAGATATTTTCATGGAACGTGTTATCAATCGTGAACACTTCACATTATTCGATCCACATGAAGTATCTCGTGTGATGGGCTTTCAATTAGAAGACTATTACGATGACGATACGAATAAAGCTTTCACAGAAAAATATTTAGCTTGTGAAGCGAGTCCAGATTTACACGGCATTGAAGTAAGCGCCTTGGATATGATGAAAAAAATCATGCGTTCTGCCGTAGAAACAGGTACGCCGTTTATTTTCTTCCGAGATACGACGAACCGTGCGAACCCTAATAAACATGCAGGTATGATTTATGCGTCTAACTTGTGTCATGAAATCGCACAAAACGTTGGGTTTACTGAGTTAGAAGAAGAAATGATTCAGGACGATGGTTCCATTGTGACTCGTACAAAAGCGGGGGACATGGTAACGTGTAATTTGAACTCCATCAACCTAGGTCAAACCACTGACGAAGAATTAGAAGAAAATATTGCTTTACAAGTGCGTATGTTGGATAATGTTATCACCATCAACCAATTCCCTGTGCCTGAAACTCGTGTGACTAGCGAAAAATATCGCGCTATCGGGCTTGGCACTAGCGGTTACCACCACTATTTGGTGAAACATAAAGTACAATGGGAAAGTGATGCACACTTGGAAATCGCTGATACATTGTTCGAAAATATTGCCTACGCTGCCATCAAAGCATCTATGGAATTGGCTAAAGAAAAAGGTGCCTACCCTGCTTTCAAAGGGTCTCAATGGGAAACTGGAGAATATTTTGAACACCGTGGTTATACCTCTGAAAGATGGCAACAACTGAAAGCTGACGTAGCCAAATATGGTATCCGTAACGGTTACTTAATGGCTATCGCACCGACAGGCAGTACATCCAATATTGCTAATACCACAGCTGGTATTGACCCAATCTTCAAAAAATTCTTCATCGAAGAGAAAAAAGGTAGCTTCACTCCGAAAACAGCACCTGATTTGAGCAATGAAACAATGTGGTTTTATAAAGAAGCACATACTATTGATCAACAATGGTCTATTAAAGCCTGCGGTATCCGCCAACGCCATATCGACCAAGCGCAGTCTTTCAACTTGTATATTACGCCACAAATGAAAGCAAAAGAAATTCTAGATTTATATGTGGAAGCCTATAAACAAGGCATTAAGACAATTTACTATATCCGTAACCAATCCTTAGAAATGGATGAATGCACTAGTTGTTCCTCCTAATCTTTGGCGGATTTATATTTGAATAGGGAAAGAGCACCACACGCTCCTCCACAAACTGATCCTACGGTAGGTTTGTTCCGGAGCATGTAGTGCTCTTTTTGTATGTTCTGAATAATACAACTCCCCCCAAAGATGTATGCGGAACGACGTCATTTCTTCGGAGGGGATGTTTGTATTATGTAAATAACTATGGTATACTTGACATAGAAACAAGAAGAGCCATCAACGCGTCCGAGGCGTTAGGCTCATCTCAAAAGTAGTGAAATGTGATTTGCCTAACGTGTTGAGGTGGTGAGATACCTCTTTACGTTAGGCTTTTCATTGTCTATTTTACAAGATTAATGATTTGAATTGCTAAGCTAATAATAGAAATGACTAAAGTAATCTTTTCATATTTTGTCATAGCAACCACCTCCTCCCATACTAGGAAGAGATGAGCCCAACTCACGTTGATGACTCTTCTATGGTTTTATTATATCACAAATATTTACGATATGTTGATATTTTAGGCGTTTTATATCATGAAACTCCTACAGATGTCGATTATAATCGAACTTACGCTAATATCTACTAATGATTTCGACTATACTCGAAATTACATATATAAATCCTAATGATTTCGAGTATAATCGAAATCACTGTTGGAATATACATCTATTTCGAGTATAATAGAATCAATGAAAGTGAGGTGTTAGCCGTGGAATATATTAAACGCCCTAAGTACTTGGCACAAATAGAACCATTTATTGATAAACCAGTGATTAAAATTCTCACAGGTATGCGTCGTGTGGGGAAGTCTACTTTATTAACAATCATTAAAGATACTATCTTGCAAGAAGTACCTGATGAACGCAAAATTTATATTAATTTTGAATCCTTAGAATTTTTAGAGATAAACACTGCAGCACTACTAGCTAAGCATCTCATAGAAACAACGAAACACTTGGATGGAAAACTCTACTATTTTTTTGACGAGATACAATTAGTCCAAGATTGGGAAAAAGTTGTAAATGGTCTGCGCGTTGATAGAGATTGTGATATCTATATTACTGGCTCCAATTCCTCCTTAATCTCTGGCGAGCTTGCTACACTTCTTGCTGGCAGATATGTAGAGTTTGAAATACAACCATTTACATTTGATGAGTTTATAGAAGTATTTCAGGAAAAACGCCTGAGTAAGGAAGATCTATTCAATAAATTCATCCAATTAGGTGGCATGCCTACCTTAAAATACTTTAACTTAGAAGAAAATAGTAGCTATAAATATCTAAATGATGTGTATCATACGGTTTTGATTAAAGACGTGTTAACATACAATAAGATTCGCGATGTAGATATTTTCAATCGAATCCTATCATTTACTATACAAAATATAGGGTCCCCTGTTTCGGCAACTAGTATTAAAAAGTATTTAAAGAGCGAGCATCGGGATGTTTCCATTGATACTATCCTGAATTATTTAGACTATTGTCAGCAAGCTTTCATCCTGAAAAAGGTGTCTAGATTCGATACGGTCGGTAAAAAGAATCTTAAAATCGATGAAAAATATTACCTTACGGATCATGGATTTCGGGCTGCTAAAGGGTATTCTAATACGAAAGATATTGAAAGAGCCCTAGAAAATATCGTATATATTGAGCTGATTTCTAGAGGATATACCGTAGAAATTGGGAAAGTAAAAGATATGGAAATCGACTTTATCGCCACTAAAGATAAGGAACGAATATACTATCAAGTATCCTATCTCATGGAAACAGAAGCCACACGACAACGTGAATTTGGCGTCTATGCTCATGTACAAGATAATTACCCTAAGTTTGTTCTCTCCATGGATACCGTTGACTTTAGCCAGGATGGAATTGTTCACAAACATGTAGTTGATTTTTTATTGGAAAATGCAGAAGTATAAAACGTATGTTAAGATAAAGTATACAGAAATCTCATGCGACTTATTTTGCCACTTTTATTTTGCTGTATACTACTACCAACAACAATTACTTTCCTCTTCCTATATTTCTACTATCATGCTACAATGAAATCGTACTAAATTAACAGGAAACGTATTCTAGCATAGGGTACACAAAAAGCACAGGACTGGGAGTCCTGTGCTTTTTGATTGCCATTTTCTCCACCTTTTTAGTATAATAGAGGGTAGTATGTATCTACATCTCTATGAAAGCATGCATCATATCCAGGCTTTCATAATAATTTATAAATATATTGTTATTATAGATAAGGTAGGATCAACTTTCATGGAAAAGAAACTGATTTTTAATGAACATGGTGACCGTGGCACGCAAAGTATGGTGGGCGGTAATACGACAAATTTACGGGAATGGAATCGTATTAAATACGATTGGGCGAATACATTATATCGTACGATGCTGAACAATTTCTGGATTCCTGAAGAAATTTCTTTGAACGAAGATATTAAGCAATTCCCGTATTTAACAGATAGCGAGCGCCGTGCTTTCGATAAGATTATTTCTTTCTTGAACTTTTTGGACTCCATTCAAAGCGAAAACTTGCCAAATTTGAGCCGTTATATTACGGCATCTGAAGTGGCTTCTTTATTAAACATCCAAGCATTCCAAGAAGAAATTCACGCCCAATCCTATTCTTATATTTTGGATACCGTAACGAATCCAATTACTCGTGACCGTATTTATGATGAATGGCGTACAGACGAACATTTATTGGCTCGCAACCGCTTCATCGCCGACATTTACCAACGCTTCAGCGATGAGCCGTCAGAACACAATTTGATCCGTACAATCATGGCGAACTATATCCTAGAAGGCATTTATTTCTACTCTGGATTTAGCTTCTTCTACACATTGGCTCGCCAAGGTAAAATGACGGCTACTTCCACAATCTTTAAATATATCAATCGTGACGAAGTAACTCACTTGGTATTGTTCCAAAATATTATCCGTGAACTTCGCATCGAACGCCCTGAATTATTCACTGCTGAACTAGAAGCTGAGTTAACACAAATGCTTCGTGAAGGTACTGAAAATGAAATTGCTTGGGGCCAATACATCACTGATGACAAAATCTTGGGCATCAACAACACATTAATCGAGCGCTATATCAAATACTTAGCGAACCAACGTGCTGATTCCATCGGCTTGCAACCATTATATCCAGACATTAAGGAAAACCCTATGGCTTGGATTGAAAGTTTCTCCAACTTAAACAGCACAAAAACTGACTTCTTTGAGGCGAAAGTTACAAACTATACAAAAGCTGCTGCATTCGATTTCGACGATTTGGAGTAATAATGCCTATAAGCTTATATACATAAAAGCTACACGTAGATATATTCTACTGTGTAGCTTTTTGTTTTCTCTATCAATCTATATGTTTCAATTTTATAATTCAATAAACTTAGTACTTAACTAGGTTCATTGCTATTAAAACCAACTCATGTTGTCCTATAACACTCATTTTTCTCCGTCAACATTTTTAACGTTTTGTATGCATAAAAAACACATGCAAAAAGGTCTTCTTTATACTCTTAGATTCTATAAATCTAATTCTAAAGAAGACCTTATAATAGATACTTATTATTATATATGTAACTATGTCAGATAAGATGCAATTGTTTAGGCTTTCACCAACGCCCGATGGATGAGTCCAATCACGAATCCTACGCCGCCAAACACAACCCAATCCATACCGATGTCGTGCATTGGCACTTGTGTAGCAAAGAATTGTCCTAGGCTACCTAAGTCTACCTTCGCTGTTTCTAAGCCAGATACAAGAGCTGTGATGAACGTTGTGCCTACTGTCCATGCATACACACATTGACGCCCTTTAAATACAGGATCCAAGAATGCTAAGGCAATCAACACAATAGCCAATGGATACAGGAACATCAACACTGGGATGGCTGCAGTAATGATGGTTTTCAACCCAAACATACCGACACCGATAGAAATCAATACGAATAGCACTGCATAGGCTTTATAGGATAAGCCACCAAATTGTGTGCTAAAGTACTGGGCGCAAGAGGTAACCAATCCAATGCTCGTCGTCAAGCATGCTAGCAATACGATGACTGCCAAGATCATAGCCCCTAAGTCACCAAACAATAAGCGAGCTGACTCCGCCAATACCGGCGCCCCCGTGTCTAGGATGCCTAGCTGTTCTACGCTGGTAGCGCCTAAGCTAGCAATGAATACATAAACCACACCCAAGCAACCTACGGCGATTAAGCCAGCTTTCAGTGTAGCACGTGTAATTTCATCACGTGTTTGTGCTCCTGAAAGCGTCACAAATTCGATCACCAAAATGCCAAACACAAAGGATGCCAATGCATCTAATGTGTTGTACCCATCTAAGAACCCTTGTAAGAAAGCTGTTCCACTAGTAGCGTAAGCCTCTGTTGGCGTACCGTAGCTCCCCAAAGGAGTAATCAAAGATTTAATAATCAACACCACGATGGTCACTAACAAGGCTGGTGTTAACACTTTACCAATGCGATTCACCAGTTTTTGTGGATTAATAGATAGCCACAAGGTCAATAGGAAGAAAACAATGAGGAACAGGGTTTGTGCTGTATCCGAGGCAGCACCGCCTAAGAATGGTTTTACTGCAATTTCATAGGATACAGTCCCCGTACGAGGAATGGCAAAGGCAGGGCCGATAGATATATATAATGCCAATGTAAATAAGACCCCAAACACTGGATGCACACGACTAGCCAAGCTTTGTACATTGCGACTGCCAGAGTAGCCCATGGCCATTACCCCTAATAATGGCAAGCCTACACCAGTGACAATAAACCCTAAAATAGCCCACCACACATTAGTACCTGCATGTTGACCTAATGTAGCAGGGAAGATTAAGTTACCTGCCCCAAAGAATAAAGCAAACAGCATCAGGCCGATAGCAATATAGGCTCGCCCCGATAATTGAGTATGATCTGACATACGCTCTCCTTTCAAATACATTCTATACCAACAAATATACACTGTATAAAAACAATTTTTATGCTTATTTTCTTATTATATCTAATTATAGACGAAATAAAAAGCCATTTCCCTCATCGGAAATGGCTTTGTCTATACTGATTATGCATATACAGACAAGCTATGATTGATAGATAGATTACATTGATTAACTATAACCTAACCATCTTAATCGCATGGCTCTACATCCACTTTTACATCGTAAAATGTACTTCCCCAACCATAGTCAGTAGACCTGGAGGCAGTCAACACATTCATAGTATATGTTGGATCATGAGACTGCGATTGCCACCATACGCCACAGCTCACAATCGTCCCTTTAGGCACAGTGTCGTCAATGTCCAAAGCAATTCGCAAGGATCCTCGCTCATTATACAAGCGTACAAACTCATTGTGTAATACCTCTTTGCTGAGAGCATCCTCTGAATGCATGCGAGCTATCATCTGAGGTACATCCTCTTGTAACTCGCAAAAAGAAGAGTCCAATATGCGTGGGTCCGTTCCATTAATGAGGAAAAACTCCGCTGTATCTCCATGAGCCTCACGATACACAGGGTATGGATCACGCTCTAAGGGGTTATATAATTCAATCTTACCTGATGGTGTACCGTACTCCAGTTTATACGTGTCTGATAACTCCATCTCTACCAGCTCTCCTGCCAAGATTCTATCTTGTACATCTACTGGAATCGATGTATGTCGTACAATGTCTTCTATCATCTCTAGCTCTGACATGGCAAACACAGGATCGTCGATACACATCGCTTTGGCAATACTACAGATAGTATTCCAGTTAGAACGACTTTCACCGATGGGAGGAATGGCTTGATAGCCACAACCGATAGTGTAATGACCATAGGAATTATATACATCATTATGCTCTACAGACGATGTGGCAGGGAGTATAATATCCGCATACTTCGCCGTATCTGTCATAAATCGTTCATGAACGACTGTGAACAGGTCCTCTCTGGCTAATCCCTTACGTACCACCGTTTGGTCCGGCGATGTCACCGCTGGATTACTAGAGTATACATAGAGGGCTTTAATCGGTGGATTAGCCCCTTCTATTAACATCGGTCCTAAATGAATCATAGGATTTAATCGGGTTTCTTTCCTCTGAAAGCGCTCCCAGCTGACACGCTTACTGCCAACAAATTGACTGCCCGAAGCGCTCGATAACAAGCCGCCTCCTTTGTGTAGATACGCTCCCACCAAGGCCGGTAGTGCTACCACACATCGTACTGTATTGGCTCCATTTCCATACCGTGAAAGCCCACTGCCTAGGCGAATAAATGGCGCCATAGCACTTCCATAGGCACCAGCAAACTGGATGATTCGTTCTTCAGACACACCTGTAATCTGCGCTACTCTTGATGGAGGATACTGAGAAATGACGGTATCCCGGAATCCTTCATAGCCTTGTACATGACGATCGATAAACTCCTCATTTACTAGTCCTTCTTTGGTTAACACATAAGCTACCCCCAAGGCGAAGGCCCCATCTGTGCCTGGTCGCAAAATGATAACTTCATCCGCTAATTTTGTTGTCTCTGTGTGATGGGTATCAATTACCCACAGCTTAGCACCTTGTTGACGAGCTATGGTCACATCGTGTAGGACATGCACATCCGTCGCCACTGCATTGAGGCTCCACAACACCACGCAATCACTATGTTGTATATCTTGCGGACGATTCCCCAACGTGTTTCCCATAAGGCTAGCCCAACCATATCGCTTCGCAGGAGAACAAATTCCCTTATCTTGACGGGTAGCACCAAGTATGGCAAAGAGTGGATCCCCTGCACTGTTTTGTAAAATGCCCATGGTCCCTGCATAGGAATAAGGCATAATACTTTCAGAACCGTAAGTATCGATACAATATTGAAATCGCTCTGCAATTTCTTGTAACGCTTCGTCCCATGTGATAGGTGTAAATTGACCGCTTCCCTTAGGGCCTGTACGGCGCAAAGGGGTTCTCAGACGTCCACTATGGTGGACAGTTCGTTCATAGTGTTGCATTTTTTGGCACAGTGTTCCTCGTGTAAAACTATGCGTTTTCATACCTCGTACCTGTTGCAACTGGTCTCCCTCAATGGTCAAGGTCAATCCACAGGCATCTGGGCAATCATAGGGACATACTGATGTCCTTGTCTGTATGGGCTTCGTCATTATTCATTCCTTACTAGTCATCATCAAAATCATCAAACAAGTCAAAGTCGAAGTCAAAACTATCTCCAGAATCATAACCATAGTGATCATAATCATCAGAGGCCTCGGACTCTCGCTCGTCATATTCTAACTCATCTTCCATAATATCATTGTAGTTGTCACGGAAAAACCGGTCTTGTTCTGTTTCATTTGCATCGAGAGAACCATAGTCTTCATCAGGGTCTTCTGACAATGCATCTGATTGTCTATAATCGCGAATCGTCATGGATGCATAAGGGTCCACAGGTCCACTGTTTTCCGCTGAATCTTCAAGCTCTACCATATCCATAGCTCGATTCAAATCCTTAGGCGTTCCCTCTTGTTGCACCATATCCAAAAACTCATCCGAACTTACTTCACTTACTAGGGTATCCATATCTTCTACCACAGATGGATCCTTTTGTGGTTCTATGGTTTGTAATCGGCCTTGTCGTAAAAATCGATTCATTCTCTGTCGCCCCTTTCACCGTCTCTCAACTATTATATGTATTATACCACCGATAGCTAGATTTTCACTATATCCCCTTATCTATCACCTTGTAAAGGTATGTCCTATATACTAAAAGGACCCCTGAGCAGGGGTCCTCATGTATAGTTGTATAGTATAGTTGTATAGTGTTAGTAATGTTCAGGATAGTATCACATATAAGGGAGTGTATGTGATTAGTTCAATGTTACTTTCAGAAGGAGCTAGCCTAAAGTAGCACGTAAGAACCATAATTGTTTTTCATAGTAAGCGATGTGGTCTTCCATGATAGCTACTAATCCAAAGTTGCCTTCTTCATCAGCAGATTCACGAATAGCACGGGCTTCTTTATTCAACAATTCAAAGTCTCCTACTAAGAATTTATACACTTGTTCTACGGAGAATTTGTTGCCTGGTTCTTCTTTCAAAGATGCAATTTCTAAATATTTTGCCACATGTACTACAGGTTCTTCACCTTGCATTTTTACATGTTCAGCCACTGCATCATAATAGTCGAATGCTACATCGTAGACTTCTTCTAAATATTTGTGAGCTGGCACAAATTGAGATCCTACTACATTAAAATGGAAATTGTGAAGTTTAATGTTCCAAATTGCTAAGTTTGCAATATATTGGTTAACTGCTTGTAAGTTTTTCATAACTTGTTCTCCTTTTCTTAGTTTTTGCTAATTAGTATAATTAGCAATTAATAATTATTATTTATTATGTACATATCTTAGCATAGTATATTAGAAAATGCAATAGTTTTTCATATAGTTTATCGAAATATTTAAATATAAAAAGTTCCCGTTACCTATAACATAACGAGAACTTATATCATATATTATTCACTTTTCTTAATCAATCCTTGTGTAGCGCTGTACAAGCAGAACCATACAAAGAAACTAGCCCCTGTAATAATCAAATACATGGTATCTGTTAACTCACCCGAACGATACATCGCCAAGGTGTAAAAGAAGGCAGTCATGGTCATCAGAATATAGGATAATACGTAGCGCATACCACGCTCTACCTCTGCATCGGTGAACATTTCTTTCTTGAAGCGCATCCAGTAAATCCCACAAAGAACTAAGCCGCCCAACATATTAGCAGCTAGTAAACTCATGTCTGCCCTGCCATTAAAGAACCAGCACAACGCCAGATGATTGATGAACAGCATCCACTTAATCATCGTCGTCAAACGGGCTGTTGTAATCGTTTGCTGTGGCTGTGATTGATGTTGCTTCTTTTTCTTTCCTTTTCCCATAGTATCCTCTCTATTTAACCTGTTCTCTATATCTTAGAACAATACATGAGATGTATAAATTAATCGCAACGCTAAGATGCCCACCCCAATAGATAAACCAATCAGGATTGTTTTTGCTCGTAATCGTTTGGCAATATAGGCACCTAGTTGCCCGCCTAATAAAGCGCCAATACCGCAAGGAATGGCCACCTCAAAATGGATATGCCCGTTCAAAAAGTGGGTCAGTGTGCCAACCGATGTGGAGGTAGCTAGGATAAAATGACTCGTAGCCGTTGCCATATGCGTAGGGAATCCCATCATATAAATTAAGGCTGGTACGTGAATTAATCCACCTCCGATGCCAAATAAACTGGATAAGAAGCCTACCACAACACTCACCAATACACCAACGGTTTTATTATAGGTCAATTCTTCTAACTGCAAGGATTCTTCTTTACGCTCTCCTTTTCGCATGTTTTTGTAGCCAATAAACCCGGACATGATGAGCAAGAAAGAACCAAACCAGAATCGGAACCCACTACCATCAAAGTATTCCGCTACATGAGCGCCAATGATGGATCCAGGGAAGGTAGCAATGCTAAATAAAATCGCTGCGCTGTAGAGTATTTTTTTCTGTTTCACATAGGCAATCGTTCCGGAAATAGCATTACAAGTTACTGTAAACAACGAAGTACCTACCACCATGGCTGGTGTCCACTCTGGAAAGAAATATAAAAATACAGGCACAAAGATAATCCCTCCGCCAGCACCAATGATCGTCCCTAGAGCGGCCACGGCAACGCCTAACAAGATAAACCCTAATATACTGACTACATCCATATCTTAGTCCTCCTTAGTTAGTTTCGCAAACCGGTCTAACTTATGCTTCTTAAAGATTGCTTTCATCCCACGCTTTTCCGCTTTTTTCTCTGCCTTTTTCTCTGCTTTTTTGGCTACTTTTTGTAAGACTTTTTCCGTCCATGCGTCGCCATGCTCTTCTGCATAGCGTTCCCATTTGGACAATTTTTTCGCCCATTTGTCTATAGAAAGAGTCTCTTTTTTATGTTTCGACTTATCCTTGCTTTTTTCCTTCTTTTTCTTTTTTTCGTGTTTCACAATGCAACATTTTTCTCGTTCTTCTGGAATAGGAGAATTTTCCGTGCAATGTTTACAACGTTTTTTATGTTCTTTTTTAGGTTTTACCGTCTCGAAGGTATCATACAAGTGAGACTCTGTACTAGTTTGTTTTGTTAGGTCTATAGCAGTCTCCTCTTGACTAACATCTGCACGGTCCTCTTCTGCCAACTCCCAGTCTTCATAGTCATATTCATGGATACGCTTCGTTTCGCTAGTACTGCTAAATAAATCCATAAACGAACTTGATACTGGCTTTAGTTCAACGGTTTCCACAACTTCTTCGACAGATTCTTCCCCTTGCCAGCGGTCAGCCATCACAAAGTCTACACCTAAAGCAACACCTACATCATAGCCTTCCACACCTTCCTCAGCCATAGGTTCTACTGCTGTTGGCTCTTCTAAGGAAGATATCATATCATACAGATAGTGCTCTGTTACCATACTTTGGAGACTACGTAGTTCTTCCCATTGTTTTCCTAGCAGCGCCAACATATGAGCAAAGTTTTCTAAATCTTCTACCACTTCCATAGCCATTTCAGGGGACTCCATATGTTGCGCCTCTAAATTCGCCACATATTGCTGTTGTACTTCCTTGCAATGACTATAGGCTGTCTGCAATCCTTGTAACAATTCTTCAATCTGTTCCTGTTCCAATATATATTGTTGCATACTATCCTCCTAAGACGATGTCGTATCATCCTTCAATTTTCGTTTCCACAGAGCTCCCGTGGTAACAATATCTTCTCCAAACCGTTCTTCCAAAGTATCTAGCACTTGCGCTAATCGATCTGGCTCTGTTTCTTCACTCTGAAAAAGCGACTCTTGTTCCACCTGTTGGTGAAAGCCACTGACCGTAATTCCTAACAAGCGAAACGGTCCCTGTACATTAAGTTTATTATATAATACACACGCCGTCTCATACAATACATCTTCTCGGTCCGTCTGATAGGATAATCGTTTTTGCCGTGTTTTAGTGGTAAAATCTGGCAATCGCACTTTGATAGCTATCGTATGACCTTTGAGCCCCTTCTGGCGTAATCGTTTAGCCACGTGATGCGCAAAATATCGCCATTCATGGTCGATTTCCTCTGGATCCACTAAATCCCTTTCATAGGTCAGTTCATTGCCTACGGATTGCAACTCACGATTCCACTCAATAGGACGCTCATCAATGCCTTTGGATAACAAATAAATACGTTCACTTTGATGACCGCAATAGGGTTCTAACTCGTGATAGGACTCTAGGCGCGCAACATCTTGAATCTGATGAAAGCCACCTCGTTGTAAAGCTTGTTCCATATGGGCCCCTACGCCCCACAATCTACGCACTGGTAAGCGCCCAATATGTGCTACCTCTTGCCCATGAGGAATAATGTATAAGCCATCTGGTTTTTTCAAATCCGATGCAAGCTTCGCTAAAAACTTATTCGGTCCAATCCCGACAGAGGCGACTAGACCGGTTAAGGACCTAATTTGCTCTTTCACAGCACGTCCTACTGCCATAGGCGATTCATAGAGTTTTCCTAGCCCTGAAATATCTAAAAACGCCTCATCCATAGAAATGGGTTCTAAATAAGGGCTAAATCGATGTAATACCTCATGAATTTGATCAGAGATTTCGTGATACCGTTCCATCCGTGGCAATAAGTAGATACCATCTGGACATAATTTCCTAGCCTTCCCAATGGGCATGGCAGAACGCACTCCAAACTTTCGCGCTTCATAACTGCATGTAGCCACCACACCACGTGAAGAAAGGCCACCCACGATAACAGGGTGACCTTGTAATTCTGGACGATCATGTTGTTCTACAGATGCAAAGAAAGCATCCATGTCTACATGCATAATCCAACGTTTCATATTATTCTGCCGCCGCTTGAGGAGCGTCTTCGATGCGACAGTATTTAATTTGTGCGCAAATGCACTCATCTTTTGTTTTATATAATTCAGGCAAGAATTTAACAAATTCATCAAATGCTTCTTCATTAATGGAATAGCGAGTCCACAAACCGCTACGCACAGAATTCACAATACCCGCATCAATTAAAATTTTCATATGATAACTAAGGGTAGATTGAGATAACTCAAAACTAGCCAAAATATCACAAGCACATAATTCATTACAAGACAACATGTCTACAATGTGCAATCTCGTTTCATCGCTAAGGGCTTTAAAAATCGCTGCCAATCGTTCGTATGTAACTTCTAACATTCTCATTCTCCTATATGTATTCTAGTGTAACCTTACCCCCTTATTATATACAAATTTTTAAACTAAATCTAATAATTTAAATGAATAAAGGATACCTTTTAGTAATAGCACTATATAATTTCTGAAAGATAAAAACGACAAAGCATAGCTTTGCCGTTTTTATGGGAAGTAAAGGATCTAAGATGTGTTCTTAGGAAAGTTTACAAATATAGTCAACATGCTCATTTAGTGCACCTTGTGTTGTTCGAGACTCGATAGAGAGAGGGAGAAGAATCTCGAACCACAAGGTCTAAAAGAGCTGTTTATTTACATTAGATTTTGCCAACTAAGCCAAGGTCTGCTGGGTTCAATGTTTTTTCACCAGGAGTCCATTTTGCTGGGCATACTTCGCCATGTTTTGCAACAAATTGGCAAGCTTGTACTTTACGTACTAACTCAGCAGCGGAACGACCTACGCCCATATCGCAGATTTCTGCGGCACGAACGATGCCTTCTGGGTCCACTACGAAAGAACCACGATAGGCTTGGCCAGATTCTTCAGAGAATGTATCGAAGAAGTCAGCTAATTCATGTTTAATATCGGATAACATAGTGTATTCAATTTTATTGATTGTAGGAGATGCATCGGACCATGCTTTGTGAACGAATGCAGAGTCAACAGACACGGAGAACACTTCTACGCCCAAATCTTTCAATTCTGCGTATTGATCTTGTAAGTCTGCCAATTCTGTTGGGCACACAAATGTGAAGTCTGCTGGATAGAATACAAATACGCTCCATTTACCTTCGATATCTTTATTGCTTACTTTAATAATTTCAGGTTTACGGAATGCGTCTAATTCAAACGCTGGTAGTTGTTTACCGATGATTGCCATTCTAATATCTCCTTTAATGCAACAACCTATGCATAGCACATACTAGGTACGTAACTATAGAATCAATCTATGTATCTATCATACACTATACTTTTATAAAAATCAATATAGAATTGTTCTCATTCTCTATACCAATAATGCATAGATTACTTTTCTAACATCGTTTCTAGGATGACAACATCGGTTTGTTTCATTCCCTCACGGGCGATGGTCGCTACCGTTTGCACTGTATGGTCAATGTCTTCTTTGACGATACCTTGGCCTGCTTTAAAGCTATTATCCGTCTTTGCTTGTGTATATGCCAACAAGGAATTACCAAGGGACATACCAATTTTCATAGCACACGATGCTTTCGCTCCATCACAAACAACACCAGATGTGCCTGCCAATGCATTTGATAATGTTTCCCAAACAACTTCTTTAGATTCGTTTAACAAGAATGCTACTCCAGCCGCTGTAGCAGAGGCTGCACTCACCACACCACAGTAAGCACTCAAACGACCAATATATTGTTTAATGTATAGAGCTAGCACATTGGCTAAGGCTAAGGAACGCAACGTATGGTCACGATCGATACCATATTCTTTGGCATACATCATAATAGGCACAGATAAGGTAATACCTTGGTTACCACTACCGCAGTTAATCATAACAGGCATAGAACAGCCGTCCATACGCGCATCTGATCCAGCTGCTGCATAGGCACGCGCTTTATCCGCAATGGAAGAAGAATTAGAAATAATCAATTTACCAATGTTGGAGCCATAATTATTTTTCATACCTTCTTCGGCAATAGCCATATTCAAATCTAATTGTGGTCCTAAAATGTCTTCTAATTCCTTTGCATCTACAGTACTAGCAAATTCATAGCAAGAGTCAAAGCACAATTCCATAGAATGCTTTGCCACTTCTTCTGCAGATAAAGCAATCAACACTTCCCCATCTTTTTCTGCGTAAGAAATCGTGGTATGCGTATTTTGAACAATCACCTTAGACGTATGCTCACCAGCAACGGCAGTGACTTCGATGAATAGATTTTCTACCCCTTCTGCTAACTCGATATCACAGTAATCCGCTTCAAATAAACGGTCTGCCTCTACTACTTGTTCATGGGTAAGGTCCTCTAACACTTCTAATTCTTTTGCCGCTGTACCTACTAACGTGCCTAAAATAAGACTATAGTAAATGCCAGTACGACCCTCTGAATTCGGAATGGTCACACTTTTCGCATTTTTAATAATGTTACCGCTTAAACGGCCGTGAATATGGTCTGGTCGAACTCCCAACAGTTCTGCCGCTTTCGCCGCTGCAAACGCCAAGGCAATTGGCTCTGTACAACCGAAGGCAGGTTTTACCTCACGTTTTAATAAATCTATATACTCTTTCATACAAACCTCCTACTTACTCTATCGTAACAGTGCTGTACTTCACCAAATACTAGCACCGTATCAGTTGTAGACTTTCAAATACTACCTACTTATTGTATCATACCACATCCATGTCCTGTGAAAGTATACAAATCAGTTATAGGTGCCATAATTTCTTATGTATACAATATGATGTTATCGCTTCTATATCAATGTCTACACCCAATCCAGCACCGTTAGGTACCTCTACAAATTGTGAAAGCCCCTTTGTACCGCAGTCTTGTATTCTACTAACAATGGGTGGCCTAGTCAAATCTCGATTAAAATAACGCAGTGAATCTGACAAATCTCCCGGCATATAGGCATCGCCTAAAGCCGCTAATTGTACATGCATCCACTTAGAAATACTCGATTCCACCATGGACCCAATCCAGTACTGAATCCCATGGTCACGACAATACTGAATGACCTTCGCCGTTTCTCTAAGACCACCTAAACGCCCTACCTTTACATTCAGCACATCTAATAATCCATGGCTATGGGCATAGACCAAATCGTCATAGCTCAATATTGATTCATCTAAGCATATAGGTGTCGTAATGCCCCAATCATGGGTTGACCTATATTGTTGATAGGTTGCTAAACTATCTATCTGAAAGGGCTCTTCTATACATGCTAAATCAAATTCATTTAATGCCCGTACTTTGTCCATATCTTGATAGGTATAACTTTGATTCGCATCCACCGCTAACATAAGGTCTGGATAGACTGAACACACTCGTTGCACTCGTTCATAACCATCTTTGGGGGATACTTTCAATTTAATACGTTCACACCCTTGTGATACATAATTAGACACGGCATCCACCAAAGTATCTAGCGGAATCTCGCCTATAACAATCCCTGTAGGCACGGTCGCTGCTAAGGGCTGTTGCAACACATATTCCACCGTATTAACCCCTAAACGAGCACATTGCAGATGGAGTAAAGCATTTTCCACGGACGCCACGGTCATAGGCATTCCTTCCGACAACCATTGCTGTGGTAATGTCGAGGTTACTTCTTGCCCCAATAGGTTTGGCAAATACCGTGTGCATAATACATCCCAACAAGATGCCACCGTTTCCGGCGTATAAAAAGGGTCTACGAAGGCCACGCATTCCCCGTAACCTACATAGCCCGCTTCATCTTCCAAACGAACAATGAGAGTATCCCTAACACCTACTTTGCCCTTTGCTGTTTTGAAAGTAAACTTCATCGGTAGTTGTACATGGTACAGGGCAATATTTGTAATCATAGGACACCTCTCATTTCTACTGTGATAACTAAAACGATATATACCTAATCAGCTTCATACTATAGCCTATCTATGACTGCATGACATAGCAGACGAGTGATAGATATGTGCTCAATTGCTATACTAGATATGTTATCAAGTGTTGTCCTGCCCAGTAGATAGGCTCCCTAACGCCATCTCTTTCCATATCCGTACATCCTTCTAGTATATATGACCAACACATCCACATTCCCTAATACCTACAGGTATAGAAAAAGCGTTCCAATATCTGCCGATACACCTCTGACGCTTCCACATGCACATTATGCCCCACCTGTGGCACGATGCAATGGACATCGCCAAAATACTCTGCTCCAATGGCTGTATATTTCGTATCTAATTCCCCACTAATGTAACAGACGGGCATGGTTAATTCCGACAATCGATGCCCTACATAAGGCATACTACCCTGTCCGCTTCCTTCCAAGGTGAAAGCCAACGCATGGGGGCTATTTAATAACCGTCGACGCTGAATTTGCTGTTGTACCTTTGCAGGTAAACTTTGTTGGGTCTTAAAAATATCTAACTTTGCCCAGGTCTCGCTGAACCACTGTATATCCTGTTCTCGAATGCGATTCCCTAACGCTTTATCTGCAAAATAGCGTTCTTGACGTGCCACTTTATCTTCTATCCCTACAGAGCCACTTTCCAAGACTAGGTGCGTCACTTCCTGAGGATATTCTAGCGCATATACTAAGGCTAGCCTAGCTCCCATGGAGTATCCCATGAGGGCATATCTTTCACCGGCTACGGCATAGATAACTCTATGTAAATCGCTGAGCATCTGAGGAAGTTCATAAGCTTGTAATTCCATAGGTCGAGCCGATCTACCATGACCCATACTATCGATCCGTATCAGCCGATAGCCTGGTACCTCAATGCCATCCCAAGTGGATCCGGATTCCGAAAACCCATGAAAACAAACTAGAGGTTTCCCTGTACCCACTACAGTCACTCCATAGTGGTACTCCCCTATGTTGATCTGCATACGTTGTATATCTAAGGTTTGTATATCTTGAATCATTGACTTCATATTATTGCACCCGATACACTTTGTGTAGTTCACGGCTAATTTCTTTAGACGTAGGCACTTCGATAATATGAATACCCTCTGTACCGATATACTGTTTCATGGCGGATTCTAACTCTGCATTCGTCGTGACTTTCACATAGTCTAAGCCATACATGGTCGCTAAGCCACTATAATCAATGCCCTGCGGTGTATTGAATAGGTAATCGAAATCATCTGTTCCTTTTTGTGGCAAATATTGGAAAATCCCGCCACCATCATTGTTATGCAAAATGATGGTCAAATTCATACCATGTGTCTTGCCAATAGCTAGGCCGTTCAAATCATGAAAGAAACTTAAATCCCCTGTGACCATCACCGTAGGGTTTCCATTCGTACTAATCCCTAACGCCGTAGACACCGTTCCATCAATACCATTGGTGCCACGATTGCCGTACACCCTAGCTTGGGATCTCCCAGTAGCCCAAAAATAGTCCATATCCCGAATCGACATACTGTTCGCTACTAGAATTTGTCCCTCATGGGGCATCATGTGTTGCAACATATGAATCGTACGACCTTCAAATAAAGTTGGTTCTTCTTGTACTTTGTCTAATTGTTGACGGCTGTCGGATTCTATCTGTTGCCATGCTTTTACATATTCTATGTCGGCTATTGTATTCTGAGCAGATACAACTCTACCGTGCTCTACTCTATGTTCTTCATTTGTATCTATATTTTCTTGTTGCGCTCCTAATTCATAGCCAGCAGTGCTTACATTAGAACCTTCTACATTAGATATATTTAATAGATTTTGCTCTTTATCTCTTATCCTTGTGCTTAGTCCTGGTATCACAAATAAGCCACGACACAACTCCCCTAAGAATACATCTACACTCGCCATCACATGTATAGTGGTTGTCAAACTAGGATTCACCACATCTGCATTAGGACTCACCGTAATATAGTCGATGTCCGTCAAGGTTGCCATCCATTGTTGAATCCGCTTCGACACAGGGATTTGCCCCAATTGGATGACCACATCTGGTCGCAACTCCTCCCACCGCTCATGATGCGCTAAGAATGCATCATAGGTGCTGATGACGCCCTCATATTGACGCAAATTGGACAAAGGGTCCCCTATCAAAACGGCACCAATTCGTTCTGCAAACTCTACCACTGTTTTAGGATTCGTCACACTAGGGCCACCCAAGATGAGTACTCGTTTTCCATCTAGCAAGGATACCAAAGGCCCTATTTCCTCATGTTTCACGAGGCGGAAAGGGTTCGCACTGCGCCCCTGTGTAAAATACTCTTCCTCACGATTGGGCACCAAGGGCTCAAACAAAGGTACATTGATGTGTACCGGTCCCAGTTTGTGGTCATTCGCTTTCAAATAGGCACGGCGTGCCACTTGACGAGGGTACGTGTAATAGTGACTTTCACTAGGCACAGACAATTCCTCATAATAGTTCACGGCAGTGCCAAAATATTTCTGTTGATCAATCGTCTGCGGTGCCCCCACCTGTTGCAAGGTGTACGGACGGTCGGCGGACAAGATGATCATCGGCACACCGCTGTGCTTGGCTTCCACCACAGCAGGGCCATAATGGGTCAATGCAGATCCCGATGTGCACACTAACACGGCTGGTTCGCCTTGTGCTTTAGCAATGCCCAACGCCATAAACCCAGCGGACCGCTCATCAATATTCATATACGTGTGAAAGCCTCCATGGCTTTGAAAGAGCATGGCTAATGTAGTGGATCGTGAACCAGGACTGAACACTGCATGGCGCACGCCCAATTGGTGCAACTCGTCCACCAAACTTGCTATATATTCATTCATATCGTATCTCCCATACCAATTTGTGGTATTGTACTATATCTAATAGTGACTATCTAATATGTATTATACCATTGTTTAGGAGTTCTGAAATACAAAAAAGGAATGCTGATGACTCAACATTCCTTTTCACTCTATAACGCATCCAATATAGTCCCCATTTTATTGATCGTTTCTTCGTACTCTTCATCACTATTGGATTCACCTACAACACCGCATCCTGCATAGGCATACAAAGTATTCCCCATGATGAGGGCAGACCGAATGGCAACCACTAGAATGCCATCCCCCATGTCTTTCATAAATCCAAAGGGCGCCGCATACATACCACGCTCATGAGCTTCGTATTTCGCCAGTAAGTCCATAGCTAGTTCTCGTGGCTCGCCCCCTAGGGCTGGTGTAGGATGTAATAATTGCCCCCATTCGATGAGAGACTTCGTACTATCCTTGGCAGTAATGATGGTCCGCAAATGGTATAACCGTGACAGCTCCATAATGTCCGTTTCGCCTACGGTCACATCCTCCGTCACTTGTCGCATCGTATGCACAATACGATCTCGTACGATATTGTGCTCTACTCGATTTTTATGGTCATTGAGGAATCGCTCTTTCGTCCATGCCTTAGGACCAAACTTCGGTGCTGTTCCTGCCAAGGCATAGCTTAAAATTTCATCCCCCCGATGACGTACGAGAATTTCAGGAGATGCCCCCACGAAGGTACGCCCCTCTTTCTCATATCCAAAAATAAAGCAATTCGGGTTGTTCTCCACCAAACGGTCTAATATGCTCACCACATCAAACTTTGTAGGACTGGTAAACTCTACCTCACGAGAAGAAACCACCTTCGTCATGTGCCCTTCATGGATATTTGTCAAAATGGCATCCATCAAGGTATCCCAATCTTGTTTATCGTCACTAGTTTCTTTGAAAGTATGGTCTACTCGCTCAATGGTATGATGCTGTATATCTACACCCTCACCTGCATGCAGGTAAAAGGGCTCCCCATTTTCTACAATATAGTAATGGGTGAAAGCCACCATTTCATGGCCCATATTGCGCCATTTTTTATCTTTCACAGTAGGGAAAAACGTGCCTCCATAAAATACGTATGCATATTGTTCTCGGTCACGGTCGTCTTGTACCACCGCCAATCGTTTAGCGCCTACCACCACACGATCACTTTGACGGTCTACCCAAAAGACCCGTTCTTCGCCCTCGAAGTTTAGCCAAAACTCCAAAGGATTGTCTAATTGTAAAGGCTCCTTAATATATTTCATATGACTCCTCATCGTCCCTAATACCTGAGTAGGGACATGTTATATAGATTCTATTACAATTATACCACACCTGTGAAATTCTAATGCAGCCCTAATATGTCATAAGGAGTATCATGATTCTAGCTTAGTCATTGAAAACTTAGATACAAAATCTATGTAGACATTCAAAAAAACATATATTGATTCATATAAAAAATACATGTTAGGATAGCCCAAAATAGAGTATACCTAACATGTATTCCTGTCATAATCTTAGTGTCTATACACTAGGAGATATCCTAGTGATCTATTCTCTAAGTTATTTCTTATTTAGCTTGTAATTTTGCGTAGATATCGTACAACGCTGCTTTTACTTGTTCGTTTTCAGCTGTTAAACGATCTACTGCACTTTGTAATTCAGCTACTTTAGAGGAGTTCATTTTTGCACCTTCGCCGCTGCCGAATCCAATTGTAACGCCAGCATTAGCCATTGCGCCGTTGCCATTACCGAAGCTTACACCTGCATGGTACATTAAGTTTTCGCTAGCATAATGAGCTGCACCTAATGCTACTGCAGTTTTACCACGGTATGTACCAACACCTGCCATTACTTGAGTAGTTTGACCAGGGTTGTATTGTAGAGGTTTCAACGCTGCTAAGGCTGCTGCATTAGCACCTACAGTTTTCACATCTTGTTCTACAGTTGTTAAACGAGCTTCATGGTTTTTATCTTTTTCTTGTAAAGCTGCGATGTCTTTATCGTATTTTTCCAACTTAACAGTTGTATGGTCTAAGCCTTGGAGTTTTGTTTCTAGTGCTGTTTTAGCTGCATTTAAATTTTCCTCAGCTTTTGCGCCTGCTTCTTTGATAGCTTCTTTTTTCGCTGTAGCAATATTTTCCGTTAACTCTGTTTTAGCTTCACTAATTTTTTCCTTAGCTTCTGCTACTGCCTCAGATTTTGCTGTTGCAGATTTGTCAGTAGCTGCTTTATCTGCCGCCATTTTAGCTTCTGTAATTTTTTTTGTTAATTCTGTTTTTGCAGCATCTACTTTTTTGCCAGCTTCAGCGATAGCTTCTGTTTTCGCTGTAGCAATATTTCCTTTTAACTCTGTTTTAGCCGCTGCTACCTTTTCATCTGCTTTTTTGCCAGCTTCTGTGATTGCTTCTGTTTTTGCTGTATCGATTTTGCCTTCTAATTCTGTTTTAGCTGCTGCTACCTTTTCATCTGCTTTTGTACCAGCTTCTGCTACTGCATCATCTTTAGCTTTTTTAGTATCATCATCGATTTTTTTGTCTAAATCGCCAATTGCTTCAGTTGTTGCTTTTAAAGCTTCACCGATTAATTTGACTTTTTCAGTATTTTTATCTACTTTAGCTTCTACATTTTTAAGTTTTTCAAGACCTTCTTTTGTGCCTTTTACAGCTTCTAATGCAGTTGTGCGGTCATCCAAATTCGTAATAGAAGTTTCGTGCGCAGAGTGTTGTTTTTTCAACTCATCAATGTCTTTTTCATGTTTTTCTACACCTTCTGCCAATGGTGTAAGTACTTGGTCTCCTAAATCTCTTACAGTTTCTGCAATTTCTTTGATCGCTTTTTTATTTTTTTCTACACCCTCAGCCAATGGTGTAATGACTTGGTCTCCTAAATCTCTCACAGCTCCTGCAATCTCTTTAATTTTAGTGCTATTTGTATCAATATCAGTACGATTTGCTTTTACTGCTTCATCAACTTCATTTAGTTTTTCTTCATCTTTCTCTACAGACGCTTTAAGAGTTGTAATAGCCTCATTGTTAGCATTTACACTCTCAATAGCTTCTCCAATTTTTGTTGTATTGGCAGCAATCGCCTCTTTATTCGTAAGGATATCGCTAGCATTAGTGTCGATTTTCTTGCCATTTTCTTCAACGTCTGTAGATATCTCACTTACTGCATCAACTACTTTATCAACTCGTGTAGCCTGCGCTTCAATTTCAGTTTTGTTTTTTTCGATATTAGTAGTGTTTGTATCAATATCACTGCGATTTGCTTTTACTGCTTCATCAACATCATTTAATTTTTCTTCATCTTTCTCTACAGACGCTTTAAGAGTTGTAATAGCCTCATTGTTAGCATTTACACTCTCAATAGCTTCTCCAATTTTTGTTGTATTGGCAGCAATCGCCTCTTTATTCGTAAGGATATCGCTAGCATTAGTGTCGATTTTCTTGCCATTTTCTTCAACGTCTGTAGATATCTCACTTACTGCATCAACTACTTTATCAACTCGCGTAGCCTGCGCTTCAATTTCAGTTTTATTTTTTTCGATATTTGCTTTGTTTTCTTCAATTTGCGCATTATTTGCTGCTGCACCTGGTGTACCAGCTGTTACCTTAGCATTAATTTTAGAGACTGTTGTTTCTAAAGAAGTTAATCGAGTATCTAAACTATCAACATCAGCTGCATTCACTGCACCTACGCCACTTGTTAATACCAACGCAGCTGCTACGACTGCTGCTTTTTTACCATTGGATTTAGCAAACTCAGATGTTACCACATAACATTGTTTTGCTGCACTGTACACAACTTTGAAAATCTGATTCATAATAATCATTCTCCTTTTACTCGCGATTAATTATTACACACATGCCTGATAAAGTGTAGGTGTCATTACAATTAACTTTCTCTACAATTTCATCTTGTCTTCATAATAGCAAATTTAATTAAGTAAATCAATAAAAAACTTTAATAATTAACCCCCCCCCCCCCCGCATTTCCGTTGGTTATACTACATATAACTATTTTTTATTTTAAAATTATTCTCATTTACTTATCCTATAGTATATTCATTTTTACATCCATATATACCGTAACAGTTACGACAGAAAACATTTGTTTTCTCTACCAAATAATTCCAGTACATAGTCACTATAGATAATAAGTATGTAATTTATCTCTTTTCTGTTATACTAATGATACGATAAGTAAATTACATAAACCATTTACAAGACTTTCTGAGTCGGTCTAGGACACCTCAGAGAATAAAGGAGTTTTTATGCGATACAACACACGAATGACTAAAGAGCAAGCCAAAGAAATCTATGCTCACTTAGGGTATCTTTCCCAGCCCTTTCCTTATGCGTCTGCTCCGTTCCTTGAAAGTTACGCTCGTCTATTAGGACTTTCGCCGGCCCCTGCTAATACAGCTCGTATTTTAGAAATCGGATCTTCCTACGGCGGCAATTTAATCTCTCAAGCTTTGTTTTATCCGCAGGCGACTTTCACAGGTATCGAAATTGCTCCCACCCAAGTGAGCGTGGGCAAGACCTACATCGACCAATTAGGCATCACGAATCTTGAATTGCTAAATTTGCTAGAAGGTGATGTGAATGAAAGTCACCACCACCTGGGCACGTACGATTACATCATCGCCCATGGCTTCTATTCTTGGGTAGACGATGAAACAAAAGATAATTTCCTTCGTCTCTGCAAAGAACATCTAGCAGAGAATGGTATCTTATACATGTCCTATAACACCTACCCAGGTTGGCATAAAATGGACAGCGTGCGCGCCCTCTTACAGTTTGCCAACAAAGATATCGACACCTTGAACCATCGCGAAAAGGTACGCCACGGTAAAACGGTAGCGAGTAAACTAGGTGCATTGATGTTGGAATACGACACGGTCAAAGCACAACAAGGTCTGTTCCTACAATCTTTGCGCCAAACTTTGCAAAAACAAGATTGCTACGTTGGTCATGACCATTTAGAGCCAGTGAATACACCAGTGTACTTTCACCAATGCATGGACCATATGACGAAACATGAATTTACGTACCTCTGCGACTGCGATCTAAATTTATCATTCCCTGATGTGTATGACGAAACATTGCGCACTAAATTGCAAGAGCTTGCCCCTCATGACCCATTGGCACGAGAACAGTACATCGATTTCATGCTGAACACAGCATTCCGCAAATCCTTGTTCACCCACAAAGGGGCTACTCCAAAGCGTATCACCGAAACATCTGTGACAGATGCAGGATTCCAACACAGCTTGGAGCAATTTCTATTCACCCTACGCATTCCATCAGAGCATTTAGATCCAATCTTTGAAGACTTGGCGAAAGGGATGGCAATTTCTGTAGCAGACAATAACCATATTCATGAAAATGCGATAGAGGCTAATACTGCTCATGTACATGCGAAAGATACCAATACAAATTCCGCAAATACGTCTACGGATAGCTCAAACAAAACAGATGACAGCGAATCTGTAGCTAAGAGCTTAGCAAATCTGTTCCAACAAGAAGGCCCTCACTTCTATATAAAACACAACACAATAGTGACCTATACAGGAGAGCATACAATCCCTGACATGTGCTTGCCATTGTTCTACCAATTCTTAGTGGAACACATCATTCAAGGCGGTATCAGTCTATCTGTGTTGGAAACAGAGCATCCTTTCAAGCATCATATTTTTGAAGAAAAGAAAAGCTACATTCCTGAGCGATATATTCCATTCGTAGAGATTATGCCACAAGAAGGCGTCAACGCTTATATCTATCCTGGCAATCGCTACAATGACCCTATCTCCGATTTTAATGAAGAAGATTTAGAGTTCATGAAACTCCTCAGCAAGCCAACTACAAAACACGATGTAATGTGCAAAATCTACGAGGCTATGACAGAGGAAACCATTAGCCCTCTAGCATTACAACAATCTAATAAATACACCATGATCCTTGCTTTCTACGAAGAAATGATACGTCGTATGGAATACTTTGGATTCTTGGAAGTAGAGGAAACACAGTTTAGCTAATCCTCGACAAAGCAAGCTCAACCACATGATTCTATTTTGCTACTAGCAATATGATTCACATACTATACAGATATCAAATACAACGTATACCAAAACAGCGACTCCATCCATCCGGACAGAGTCGCTGTTTTCTATATACAAGCAAAAAAGGCTGTAACAGAATGAGTGAAACTCATCCTATCACAACCAGATTGCGTTTGATTATACAAGCTCAAGAATAGCCAATGGAGCTGCATCGCCTTTACGAAGGCCAAGTTTAATTACACGAGTGTAACCACCGTTGCGCTCAGCATATTTTGGAGCAATTTCATCAAATAATTTTTTTACTGCATCTTCGTTCATAAGAAAAGCAAGAACTTGACGACGAGCATGTAAGTCGCCACGTTTGCCCAATGTAATCATTTCATCAACATATTTACGAAGCTCTTTTGCTTTTGCTTCTGTTGTTTCAATGCGTTCATGTACGAAGAGAGATGTTACCATACCGCGGAACAACGCTTTACGAGCGGAACTGTTGCGGCCTAATTTTCTGTATGCCATTAGTCTTTCTCCTCTTATTCGCTTTGAGATGTTAGGGATTCATTACCCTCATTATAAGATTGTAATTTCTCTAGAATTTCTTCTACAGATTTTTTCCCTAAATTGCGGATTTTTCCTAATTCGTCTTCTGTTTTACCAGTCAAGTCACCGATTGTATGAATGTTAGCACGTTTCAAGCAGTTGAAAGCACGAACAGACAACTCAAGATCTTCAATAGGAATCGTCGTTGGTCCTTTAGGTTCAGCATCTTTATCTCCACCTTCTTGACCATTAGCAGTTGTAAATTCAGCTTCACTTTCACCAACATCGATCATGTCATAAGAATGAGCCAATCGAGTGAAGTTTCCTAAATAGGAAATCATGATAGCTGCTGATTTAGCAATTGCATCAGATGCTGTAATAGAACCATTTGTCCAAACTTCTAAAGTAAGCTTATCAAAGTCCATTTCGTTGCCCACACGGACATCGCTGACTTCATATTTCGCTCTTAGAATTGGCGAGAAGATAGAATCAATTGGAATTTGACCAATCATATCATCTTCACGTTTATTCTTAGTAGATGGTACATATCCTTTACCGCGTTCGATACGCACATCCATTACAAGATGAGCTGCTTCATCCATTGTAGCAATTACCAATTCTGGATTTAAGACTTCGATTTCAGGTGGCATGAATTGAATCAAATCACCTGCTGTTAATACTCCATCTTTACGAACATCGATATGTACATCCATCGGTACAGGTGCTTCCTCTTCAAGACGAATGCACAACTGTTTAAGGTTCAGAATAATATCGGATACATCCTCACGAACACCTTCAATCGTAGAGAACTCATGAAGTACTCCGTCAATCTTGATGGAAGTAATTGCTGCTCCATCTAAGGATGAAAGCAAAATGCGACGCAAGCTATTACCGAGAGTAATACCATAACCACGATCCAATGGCTCGCATACGAATTTACCGTAGCGGCCATCTTCAGTCATTTGTACTTTCTCGATTCTAAGTTTTTTTTCTTCGCTCATCAGGTATACCCTCCTCTAAAACTTGTCACTATTCTAAGTATATAGCTCAGATTATACGCGACGACGTTTTGGAGGACGACAGCCGTTATGAGGAATTGGAGTCACATCTTTAATGCTAGTTACTTCAAGACCAGCTGCTTGCAACGCACGAATCGCTGCTTCACGACCAGATCCTGGACCTTTAACAAATACTTCTACAGTGCGAAGACCGTGTTCCATAGCTGCTTTTGCCGCTTGTTCAGCTGCCATTTGTGCTGCAAATGGAGTGGATTTACGGGAACCACGGAAACCTAGACCACCAGCAGATGCCCAAGAAAGAGCATTACCGTTTACGTCTGTTACTGTAACGATAGTGTTGTTAAAAGTGGAGCGAATATGCGCTGCACCAGATTCGATATGTTTCTTTTCTTTTCTTTTGGATCTAACTGTTTTCTTAGCCACAATATCCCTCCTTTATTATTTCTTCTTACCTGCGATTGCTTTACGAGGACCCTTACGAGTACGAGCATTTGTCTTCGTACGTTGACCACGACATGGAAGTCCCATACGATGACGTTTACCGCGATAGGAGTTGATTTCAATTAAGCGTTTAATGTTAAGGGCTTCTTCACGACGAAGATCACCTTCTACTTTATACTCTGCATCAAGAAGTTCACGGATTTTAGCTACTTCATCTTCACTTAAATCACGAACGCGAGTATCTGGATTGATACCAGTTTTTGCTAATACTTCTTTAGCAAGAGTAAGACCGATACCGTAAATATAAGTTAAACCAATTTCCACACGTTTGTCACGTGGTAAATCTACACCGGCTATACGTGCCATCTATTCATCCACCTCCTATCAATTATCCTTGTTTTTGTTTATGTTTTGGGTTTTCGCAAATAACCATTACACGGCCTTTACGTTTAATAATTTTACATTTTTCGCATATCTTTTTAACTGATGGTTTAACCTTCATAAGTACCTCCTTTGTGGACCCTATGCTTATTTAAAGCGATAGGTGATGCGACCACGGCTTAAGTCATATGGTGTCAGTTCCATAGTAACTTTATCACCAGGAAGGATACGGATAAAATTCATACGCATTTTACCTGACACATGAGCCAAAACCACATGCCCATTTTCCAATTCTACTTGGAACATAGCATTTGGTAATGCCTCAACGACCGTACCTTCCACTTCAATAACGTCTTCTTTTGACATATCTTTCATCCTCCGGTTACTGGTTATTGTATTAACCTCGGTGTATCACGCATAGTAAGAATTTCTGTACCATGTTCAGTAATAGCTACAGTGTGTTCAAAGTGTGCAGCTGGTTTACGGTCCATTGTGACCGCTGTCCAGTTGTCTTCAAGCACTCTTACCTTGTGCGTGCCCATAGTAATCATTGGCTCAATACAGATGACCATTCCTGGTCTAAGTTCTGGACCTTTGCCCTTAGTACCATAATTTGGAACTTGTGGATCTTCATGCATGTTTTTTCCTAAACCATGTCCTACGAAATCTCGTACAACGCCATATCTATGACGTTCTGCATGAGATTGTACCGCATGAGAAATATCTCCCACATGATTGCCTGCCACAGCTTGTTCAATCCCTTTAAAGAGACATTCTTCTGTAACTTTTAGCAATGCATGTACTTTAGGGCTTACTTCTCCTACTGGAACTGTAATCGCAGAATCCCCATGATATCCATTCACAGATGATACTAAATCAATGCTGATGACATCGCCATCTTTTAGTATACGAGATGCACTTGGAATCCCATGTACCACTTCATGATTTATGGAAGCACAGATAGTTGCTGGATACCCATAGTAACCAATGCAGCTTGGAATTCCTCCATGGCTGCGAATATATTCTTCGGCAAATTGGTCTAACTCAAGCGTTGATACGCCCGGCTTTACTAGTTTAGCAAGCTCGGTTAACGTCGCTGCTGTCAGTTGAGATGCCTTTCGGATATGCTCAATTTCTTCGGGCGATTTAAAAATAATCATTGATTATTTCTCCAAAGCCGTAACGATATTTGCAAATACTGTGTCCACATCCTGTAAGCCGTTGATTTCTACATATTGACCACTATTACGGTAATAATCGATCAATGGTTTAGTAGACTCTTCGTATACAGCAAGACGTTTCTGTACTGTTTCCGGTTTGTCATCATCACGATTTTCAAGACGTGCTCTTTCACTGATGCGTCGAACCAACTCTTCAGAGGGAACACTTAAATTAAGTACAGCATCAAGAACTATGTTCATTTCTTTTAAAATCGCATCCAAGGAAACAGCTTGTGCTGTAGTTCGAGGGAAGCCATCTAAAATGAAACCTTGTTTACAGTCATCCTTGGACAAGCGTTCACGAACGATGCCAATGGTAACGCTATCTGGAACAAGTTGTCCAGCATCCATATATTTCTTAGCTTCTAATCCTAATGGAGTAGACTCTTTTACAGCGGCACGGAACATGTCACCTGTAGAAATTTGAGGGATACCATATTTTTCAATCAGACGAGCTGCCTGCGTGCCTTTACCAGCACCTGGAGGTCCCATTAATAAAATATACATATCATAATCTCCTATTTCACAAAGCCCTTATATTGGCGTGTTAATACTAAAGATTCTACTTGTTGCATTGTATCTAATGCTACGCCCACTACGATGAGTAGTGCTGTACCACCAAAGTACACACCTTGAATGCCTGTCAATCCACCAATCATATTCGGCAAGATTGCAACGAAAGCTAAGAAAAATGCACCTACTAATGTAATTCGAGTCATTACTCGGTCTACATAGTCAGCAGTCGGTTTTCCTGGGCGAATACCTGGGATAAAACCACCGTATTTTTTCATATTATCTGCCATATCCGTAATATTGATTGAGATAGCTGTATAGAAGTATGTAAAAAATAAAATCAGTACAGCATACAAAATAGTTTGTATCGGCGTTCCCCATTGGAAATAACTTGCAACAGTTTGTACCCATGGTACTTGTACAAATTGTGCCAATGTAGCTGGGAACATCAATATGGATGACGCAAAGATAATTGGGATAACCCCTGCTTGATTGACTTTCAAAGGCAGGAATGTTGAGTGACCACCATACATTTTTCGTCCTACCACACGCTTAGCATATTGGATAGGAATACGACGTTGGCCTTGTGTCACAGCAATTACAAGAACGATCATAGCTACCGCAATGATAGCAAATAGAATCGCTTGAAATACATTAATTGTACCTACTTGTAGGTATTGGTAAATGGTCTGAACCCCATCAGGGAATCGTGCCACGATACCAGCAAAGATAATGAGTGAAATACCATTACCTATGCCATGAGCTGTAATTTGTTCCCCCACCCACATTAACAAGCATGTACCTGCTGTAAGGATGATGGAAATCAAAATAACAGACATGAAGCTATTATCAATGAGCGCATTGCTAGCACGTAAGGCATACGTCATACCAAAGGCTTGGATGAAACCAAGGATAACTGTACCATATCGTGTCACTTTAGCAATTTTCTTGCGCCCTTCTTCTCCATCTTTACTCCATGCTTCAAATGTTGGTACTACCGCCCCTAACAATTGCATAATGATTGATGCATTGATGTATGGCGTAATACTCATTGCAAAGATAGAGAATTTACTTAACGCACCACCGGCGAACAAATCTAGTAAACCAAATAGGTTACCACTGGTGAATAAGCTTTCAATAACAGATGCCTCTACGCCAGGTACCGGAATATGGATACCTAAGCGAAAGACAATGAACATAAGTAATGTATAGACTACTTTGTTACGTAATTCCGTTACTTTAGTGATGTTCAAGAGGCTATCTAGCACCCTAGATCACCTCTACTTTTCCACCTGCTGCTTCGATTTTTTCTACTGCAGATTTTGTAAAGCCGTTAGCGATAACAGTTAATTTACGTTCTAAAGTTCCGTTACCAAGGATACGGATACCATCACGTACATTTTTCAAAATACCAGCTTCAATAAGAGCTACTGGATCTACAGTTGCACCGTCTTCAAAACGATTCAATTGGGATACATTAACTTCTGCATATTGAAGTGCAAAGATATTTTTGAAACCACGTTTTGGTAAACGACGATAAAGAGGCATTTGGCCACCT
>ERZ773250.283-NODE-283-length-32012-cov-8.506775_pt1 | contig 32012 bp, 24 predicted proteins | sample MGYA00511258_ERZ773250 | MGnify/ENA primary metagenome ERZ773250 (study PRJEB29015, sample SAMEA2738164) | human oral metagenome | biome: human oral; feature: human-associated habitat; material: saliva | place: China | collected 2187 ... | reverse complement strand
CAGCCGGCAACGTACGCAGACGCACCACCTCAGCCCACTTAGCGGCCTCAAGCCGACTAGCTGCAGATTTAGCCTTAGGCTCCGGATCCGGCTCCGGCTCAGCCACCACCTTGGTTAAATCTTCAGGCACAGGCTGAGCCACAGAGCGGCGCATAGCCAAAGGACGACGTGGACGACGCGGGGCTACTTCACTCACAAGCCAAGCCTATCTCGCCTAGGGCTAGCGGCACTGGCGCCCCGCTCAGGCGCCCAGGTCACAGGTGACAGCGAAACCAGTAGAAAGATCCTTAATAGTCACCTGCACCGTAGAAGCAGAAGAAACTACGTAACGCTCCTCAATCAGCGGGCCATTATCAATACGCTCCACCGCAACCCCAGCCAGGTCAACCCCCCGGTCCTCCTGCAGCTGGCGAGTGAAGGGGAACAGCACCGTGCCAGCCGGGGAAACCTCACCCACGGGCACACCATAAGCGTCCGTCTCGGTGTACTCCACAAACCGGAAGTGACCCACGTTGTGGGCAGCCTGGTAGGTACGCACCAAGCTCACATCCCCGCTAGGAGCCAGCGACAAGTCAGCACCCAGCAGCGGGTCAAAGCTAACCTCCTGACCGCCGCGCATCTCACGGAACACACCCACGCCACGTGAAAGCTTGTCATACAGGGCGTAACCAGAGTCAGGGTCAGCCGCAATAGCCAAACCAATAGCGGTAGAAGCAGCCGTGTAGCTAGAACGGTGCACACGGTAGCCATAACGCTGCTTAAGGGCGCGAGTAATAGCCGGCAGGTGGGCGGCGCCACCAACCACATACAGACCCGCAGTCTCAGTGGTGAGCGCAAACTTACCGCGCGCATTAACATGCACCAACGGCTCCATAGCGGCAAAAGTACGCTCAATCAGCTCATCAATAGCCTCATAGAAAGCCTTAACCGGCACGCTCACGCTCTTACCCAGAGCCTCAACCGCCACCGAACGCGAGTTGGGGTTCAAAGACTCCTTAGCGATACGGCATTCATGCAGCAGCAGGTTCAGCTCACGCGAGCTTAGCTGCTCGCGCTCGCGGCCCAGCTTGGCCAAAACCAGGTCAGCTAGGGCAGAGTCAAAGTCGTCACCACCAAGCTGGTTGTGACCATAAGAATCAATCACCTCGTGGCGCTTACCCTCGCAAGAAACCAGGGAGGCGTCAAAAGTGCCACCACCGAGGTCATAAACCAGTACGCGGGTGCGCTTGGAGTTAATGGTGGAAGCGTAACGCTGGGTATATTCAAAACCGGCAGCACTGGGCTCATTAATCATGGACAGCACCTGCCAGCCGCCACGTTCAAAAGCCTCAATAGTCATTAGGCGCTGACCGCTAAAAGCGTGGGCAGGAATACCAATTACCGCCTCCAGCGGTTCATTTTCACGCAGCGGGCTGATAGTGGAGGACTCGCGCACCTGCTGAGCCACATAAGCCAAAAAGCCGCTAACTAGCTCCATAATGGGGTAGCTGCGCTCCCCCAGGCTCACCTGGGTGTTGGGGGTGACGTCAACATCAGACAGCAGGCGTTTAATTGAACGCAGGAAATCGCCGCCAGTCAGGGCCACGGCTTCAGCTTCAAAACCGTAGACAAGTTTGGCTCCATCCCAGGCCACTAAGGACGGAATGTAATCGATCCAGTCGCCTGCTTCATTGCCAAAACTGACAACTGGGTAGTTGCCACGGTCCGCATAAGCGACGGTAGTGTGGGTGGTTCCAAAATCGACGCCGAATCTCATGTGCCAAGCCTATGGCAGTGCAAAGATTATAACCAATAGACGACACGCAAATGAGACGCAATATTGCCAGGTAGACATGGTTTAATACACCTTCTTATAAAAACAAGCAGGTGGAGATTGAATCTAACGATGCATTCAATCTCCACCTGCTTAGTGTTCAGGTCTAGAGTTCAACGCGTTTGACCGCGCTCTAAACCTGTTAGGTGTGTTTTAGGTACGTGCTTAGGCGCGCGCCAGTGACTGCTTAGCCTTAGCCACCACGTTATCCACGGTGAAACCAAAGTACTCAAACAGCTCAGCGGGCGTAGCCGACTCGCCGTACTCATCAATGGCAATGATCTCGCCGGCGTCGCCAACCCATTCGCGCCACCCCATAGAGGAGGCAGCCTCCATGGCCACGCGGGCCTTTACCTGGCTGGGTAGCACCGACTCACGGTACTCGGCATCCTGCGCGTGGAACCATTCCCAGCAGGGCACAGACACCACGCGGGTGGGGATACCTTCAGCTTCTAGAGCCTGGCGTGCCTCAACCGCCAAAGCCACCTCACTACCGGTAGCCAGCAGCAGCACCTGCGGCTTGGAGTTGCTGGCCTCAACCAGGGTGTAGGCGCCACGCAAAGTACCTTCAGCGGGAGCGAAGCCGCCCTGACTGCGGTCAAAGATCGGCAGGTTTTGACGCGACAGTACCAATCCGGTGGGGCTATCGCGGTGAGCCAGGGCGCCTAGCCAAGCCTGCGCAGCCTCGTTGGCGTCAGCGGGGCGAACCACGCTTAGGCCAGGGATAACTCGCAGTGAAGCAATGTGCTCAATGGGCTGGTGGGTGGGGCCATCCTCACCCACGCCGATAGAGTCGTGGCTCCACACAAAGACGGTGGGTAGCTTCTGCAAAGCAGCCAGGCGCACCGCCGGACGCATGTAGTCAGAAAATACCAGGAAGGTACCGCCATAGGCGCGGGTCAGCCCCGACTGCACAATACCGTTGAGCATGTTACCCATAGCGTGCTCGCGCACCCCGAAGTGGATAATGCGCCCGTAGGGGCCATTTTCCTCAGGGTTTAGTGAGCCTTCGGGTAGGAACTCGCTGGCACCAGCAATGTTGGTCATGTTGGAGCCGCCCAGGTCAGCAGAGCCGCCCCACAGCTCAGGCAGTGTGGAGGCGATAGCCGACAGGGTCTTGCCACTGGCTGCGCGGGTGGACAGGCTAGAGCCCGCCTCGAAAACCGGCAGGACGTCGTCGAGCTCAGCCGGCAGCAGACCGGCGCGTACTCGCTCTAGCAGCTCCAGGGCCTGCGGGTTAGCCTGCCCCCAAGCCTCAAAACGCTTATCCCAAGCAGCATGCAGCTCAGCGCCACGCTGGCCAGCCTGGGCCCGGGTGTGTTCCAGCACCTGCTCCGGCAGAGCAAAACGCTCGTTGGGGTCTAGACCAAGGTTCTGCTTGAGACCAGCCACCTCACTCTCACCCAGCTTAGCGCCATGGGAGGAGGCACTGCCCTGCTTGGTGGGGCACGGCCAGGCAATGATGGTGCTCAGGCGGATCAGTGAGGGACGCTTGGTTTCTGCGCGGGCAGCTTCTAGCGCCTCGTGCAGGGCCTTTACGTCCTCGTAGTAGCCGCCGTCGCTGCCGGCGTTGCGCCAGTCCACGTGCGCAGTGTGCCAGCCCTGAGCGGCAAAACGGGCCTCAACGTCGTCGCGGAAAGCCAGAGCGGCGTCACCTTCAATGGTGATGGCGTTGTCGTCCCAGATAACGATCAGGTTGCCCAGCTCCTGGGTGCCCGCGAAGGAGGCGGCCTCAATGGTTACGCCTTCTTGCATACACCCGTCACCGGCGATCACGTAGATGTTGTGGTCAAAAATTGACTCACCGGCAGGGGTGGCGGCGTCGTAGAGGCCGTGCTCACGGCGGGCGGCAGCGGCCATACCCACCGCAGCGGCAAAACCGGAACCTAGCGGACCGGTGGTGGCCTCCACGCCCGGGGTGTGACCATATTCAGGGTGTGCAGGGGTGCGCGAGCCACGCTTACGCAGCTGCTCCAGATCGCTAACCTCCAGCCCGTAGCCGGCTAGCACCAGCTGCACGTACTGCATCACCGAGGCGTGCCCGGCACTGAGGATAAAACGGTCGCGTCCGAGCCAAGTGGGGCAAGCCGGGTCTACTCGCATCTCCTTTTGGTAGAGCAGGTAGGCCGCCGCCGTCAGGGAGATTGCAGCACCCGGGTGTCCGGAGCCAACCTTCTCCACGGCGTCTGCCGCCAGTGCCTTGCCAAACGCCACTGCACGCTCATCTAGCTCATTCCAGCTAAACGATTTAGTCATTCAAAAGTGCCTTTCTTATTATCCTGGCAAGCTACGGGCTTTATAGCACCCTATAAGCTTACTCTGGTTTAGTTCTTGGCGTTGGCGTTGAGGTGGTCAACCGTGGAGTGGATTTGCTCGCGTAGTGCCGGGTAACGCTCCATGTAGGTTTGGAAGTAGAACTGGTATTCCTCGTGGGCCTCGGGGTTGGGCTCGATGGTTTCGGTTACGTGTACCATGTTCGCGGCGGCGTCCTCAATTGAGGAGTAGAACTCGCTACCTACCGCAGCCAGCATGCAAGAGCCCAGCACGACGGCGTCGCCCACCTCAGTTAGGGTGATGGGCACCCCGGTCACGTCTGCGTGCATCTGCATCCACTGACGCGACTTGGTTGCCCCACCGCAGGCCACCAGCTCCTTGGTTTCGATGCCGGCTTGGCGCAGCTTGAGTAGGTTGTGGGCGACGTCGTAGCACACGCCCTCCTCAATGGCACGGTAGAGGTGGGCGGCAGTGTGACCCAGGGACAGGCCGGAGAAGATACCGCGCGCCTTGGAGTCGGTGTAGGGGGTGCGGTTGCCCTGGAAGTACTCGTTGACGATGAGGCCATCGCAACCAATGGGCAGTTCGTCAGCCTTGCGGTCCCACAGGTAGTAGGGGCTCATGCCGGTAGCTTCAGCCTCAGCGGCAACGGCCCCGCCGAAGTTTTCCTTGAACCACTTGAGCACCGAGCCGGAGGAGGAAATACCGCCTTCAACGGTGTACTGACCCCGGATAACGCCGTCGGTGTAGGAACCGAAGAAGCCTTCACCGTAGCCAGCTACCGCGCTTTGACCGGTGATTACGTGGGAAGAGCCGGTGATCAGGGCTAGCTTGCCGGGGCTGACCACACCCAAACCGATCTGGCCGGCCCAAGCGTCGGGCAGACCCTGAGCTACCGGCGTGCCCGGCACTAGGCCCAGGTCGCGGGCGGCGACGGTGGATAGCTCGCCCACTAGTACACCCAGGTCATTTACGGTTTCAGGGAGCTTGTCAAAGACGTCGCCGGCGCCCACGTGGGCGTAGAAGTCTTCCGGCCAGCCACCGTGGTCGCGGTTGTAGTACATGCGCAGGGCGGCGGAGTTGATGTTGACAGACCAGTTACCGGTCAGGCGGTATGTGAGCCAGTCGGGGGCGTCAACTAGGCGGTAGGCGGCGTCGTAAATGTCGCGCTCGTTTTCACGCAGCCAGGCGGCCTTGAAGGGGTACCATTCGGCGGTTGCCGGCATGGTTCCGCCACCGTTATACAGGCGCGCCCAGGAGTCTGAGGTCAGCGCCCGCTCTGCCTGCTCAGTGGCGCGCACGTCCATCCACATGATGGCGTTACGTAGGGCGTTACCGTTTTTGTCCATGGGCACCACGGTCATGGTGGTGGCGTCATAGGAAATGCCACCAATGGACTGGGGCGGAATGTAGGCGTTGTCCATGGCTTTGCGGGTGGAGGCCATCAGGGCGTTCCACCAGTCGTCGGGCGACTGCTCAGCCCAGCCCGGGCGCGGGTAGTGGGTCTTGTAAGGGGTGGCCGCGAATGAAATCGGGTGGCCTTCTAGGTCAAAGATAGCCACGCGACATGATTCGGTACCGAAATCAATACCCATTACAAATGGGCCGTTAATGTTTACAAATGCCATCATTTGCTCCTTTGCGTTTAGTAATTGCACTGATGAAAATGCAATTGCTTGTGGGACTACCGTGTCCCTGGTTAATAGTTAGCCCGGTGACTTAGCTATTTAGCAAGGAAGCCACCGGGCTGTAAGAACCGGCGCGGTTAAGCGCTAGTCGTCTTCACTCCAGCCTAGCTGGGGCCAGTACTGTAGCGGGATAAGTTTGTCGATGCGATCGAGTATGTAGCGTGGGCGCTGGTCTTGTGCACGTGCACGCACGTCATCAAGTGTGGCCTCACCGGTGAGGGTCATAGCGCTGGCCATGCCGGTGTCTAGGGCCATTTGGATGTCGGTTTGTAGGCGGTCACCTACCATTACGCAGTTGGCTGGGTCCACATCTAGACCCGCTAGTGAGGCGGTGAGCATCACCGGGTTGGGTTTGCCCAGGTTGGCTACGCATTTGGTACCGGTGCAGGCCTCAATGGCGGCGATAATTGAGGCCGCATCCGGCTGGCCGTGTCCGCCCGGGAAGGGGCAGAAACGGTCTGGGTTGGTAGCAATCAGGATGGCCCGCTTGTAAAACCAGATGGCGTCGAAGGCAATCTGTAGCTTGCGGTATTCGAAGGTGCGGTCGTAGGAGGCGATAACCACATCGATTTCACTGGGGTCTTCGCTGATCTTAAAACCGGCTTCGGTTAGGGCCCGCTTAAGTGGCTCTTCACTGATTGGATAGACGACGACGTCGGGGTGGTTAGCTTGCAGCCAACGTACCGTGGTAACCACCGTGTTGACGATTTCTTCAACCGGCGTCGGTAGTCCCAGTCGCGCCAACTTTTGCGCATACTCGGCCGGGTCTTTGGTGGGATTGTTGGATAAGTAGCGCACGGGAATATTGCGCTCGTGCAGCTGCTCGATCATCCGTTTGGCACCGGGCAGGAGGTGGTCTCCTAAGTAGATAGTGCCATCCATGTCAAAGATGTAGGCGGCGTAAAAGTCCGTGGGGGTTTTAACGACGTCGTCCATGGCGGTTTAAACCTTAGGCTCCAGCGATCTGGGCCGCCGCCATGAAGATGGTGGTGGTGGTCCAAATAGCGATGGCCGGGGGGTCAATGTGGGTGTTACCACGGTCGTAGAAGACACGAGCCGCAACTTCACCGATAACAGCACCGGTTAGACCACCCAGGGCACCGAGCACCAGGTAAATCAGGCCTACGCCGCCACCGGGGTGGAGACCCAGCACCGGGATGAACTGGGTTACGGCCAGACCACCAGTGATGGTCATGTGGTGGGTTACGGGCACATTGTGACCCAGGTTCAGGATCAAGATGCACAGGGCGGAGATAGCGAAACCGAATACCTGAGCGTTCTTGGCTTCAGCCAGAACCGGGAAGTGGTGGCTGAGTACCAGGGCGGCGCCACCGAAAGCCATACCCCACATGACACCTAGGGTGATGAACTGTGAGGGCTTTTCCTGCCATTCGAGCCAGCGAGCGCCTTCGCGGGGCTTGAAGCCCTGTAGGGCCGGCTTGGAACCGAAGATAGAGTCACCAAACATTAGGCGAGCCACGATAGCGGAGATGAACACGGTGAAGGCAACCGAGTCGGTGTGGTGGCCAAACCACGGGATCATCAGTACTAGCTTCTGCAAAATAGCACCGAATACACCGAAGGCGGAACCAACCAGCCATACATCCGGCTTACCTAGGCCACTAAGCGGGGTAACAATGTCTTTACCGTCTTCAATATAGCCGCGCTTAGCTGCATATGCTGAGGCTGCCGCGCCACCAGCAAAACATACGTGAGGGCCAAAGACGGGACCAAAGGCAATGTAGTCTAGGACGTAGCTGTCCTTGGTGGCCACCATGTAGCCTAGGCCAAATAGGGCCGATACTCCGGTGAATACGAATGCGTAGTTACCACCGATGCAGGCACCGATAAAGCCACCTGCGATAGCGGCGATAATCCAGTACACGGAGATACCGGCGACCGCGAGGTCGAGATCCATTTAATCTGCGCTCCTTATTGCAATTTCTGGGAGGTAGGTTACTTCTAGTGTGAAGTGCGGGTCATTCCCGGTTTAGACTGTAGTCGTTTAGAGCCGCAACTTTGGGGGCTGAGTGGGAGGTTTCGTCAAATACGTATCCCAGCCACTCTTTAACCAGTCGGCGAGCCAGTTCAATTCCAATTACACGCTGACCCAGGGTTAGTACCTGTGCGTTATTGGAAAGCACTAAACGCTCAACAGAGAATGAATCGTGAGCGACTGACGCGCGGATTCCCGGCACGGTGTTGGCGGCCATCGCCATACCCATGCCCGTACCGCACACAATCAAGCCGCGATCGCCTTCACCAGCAGCAATTTTGCGGGCTACTGCCACCCCGATGTGCGGGTAATCAATGTCTTGTCCCGCATCAACACCTACGTCTATTACTTCGTCAACACGCGGATCGGCTTGCAGATCTGCCTTTAGACGTTCCTTGTACTCATATCCGGCGATATCAGCGCCAACAACTACTTTGAATCCCATATTTACAACCTCCTTGTCGCATACCACAGGTATAGCTAGTAGTAATGATTGCGGTTACTGCTTTGTATACAGCATCCAAAGGCTTACTTAGCCACTGACACAGTTTGCCTTGCTAGAGCCACTAAATGCCAGTCAAATTGGGATATTGGGCACATCTGTGCAACGCCAGCCACAGCCTTAGCGATATTTCTTAATGCTTAGGCATCACGATTCGGCTTGGCCCGCACGCCAGTAGCCCATAAAGGACACTTGGCGCCTGTCCACGCCCCATTGGCGCACTAAAGCCCGCCGAATAGCGGCTACCTGGCTGCGTTCGCCGGCCACCCAAAAGTAGGGGGCTTGCGTCAGCGATTGGTCTTGGCCAAGGTCAGCTTGGGTTTCGGTGGTGGTTTCCCACAGTATGTCGGCGTCGACGTCGAGCTTGGGTAGGTCTTGTCTGCCGACGCCGCCTAGCGCTGCCACTTCACCCAGCCAGTCTTGCCATACTTGGGCTGCGGCGCGGGCTGCCTGCTCCACCCAGCCCTGGCTTACGGCACTTACCTGCAAATGCTCCGGTCCTACCCCGGCCTGTTTAAGGTAGTCACTCCAAGTTGGCGGGCCACTGAGCACCACGGTGAAGTGGCGCTCTGTTTTCTGTTGGGCTTCGTAGTGCAGGCAGGCGTTAATTGCGGGCAGGGCGGTGCCGTCGCCTAATAGCACTACTTGTTTAGCCGCCCCGGGCCGGTATTCCAGTCCACTGCCGCGCTGGCCCAAAGTAGAGGGCAGACGCTTGCCGGATGCGTCATAGCCGCGCCAGGGCGCCAACATTACGCAGCTAGCGCCGGCTTTAGCTTGCCGCGCCCAGCTCACGCCCGGCCCTTCATGCTCTGCTGGCATCCCAGCGCACCCACTGTTTTCACCGTGCTCGCCTGGCTGGCCGGGCACAGCGCCACTGTGCTCCCCTTGCTCACCAGGTTCAACGCCACCAATTAGGATGTCGATAGCGACCCGGCTGAGCCTACCGGCCTGGTCGTGGCGCTGGCAGGCCACCGTATAAGTGCGCATATAGCCGCGCTGGTTCACCGGCAGATCTAGCCATTGGTGGTACCAGCCGCCATCTAACTGGCCCAGAGCCAGGCCGGCGTCGTCGCTAGCTGCCCCCACAATCAGTTTGATGCGGGTATCACGCAACCCGCCGAGGCCGCCGTCGTCGACTAAATGCAGCTGAGGCCCACTTAACCAAATACGGGCGTATCCAGGCAGAGGGTTTTCAACCTGCACAACTTTTAGTGCCAGCGCTGCGTAACTCACTTCTGCCCCCTCAGTGAGCGCACCGGCACCACCAGGGGCGTGCCCGAGACCGGGTCAGGTACTACCCGCGCCTCTAGCTCAAAAGCGGCCGCCAGGTTTTGGGTGGTGACCACTTGCGCGGGCTCGCCGGCCGCCAGGATTTGCCCCGCACGCATAAACACCAGGTAGTCGGCGTAGCGGGCAGCTAAGGCTAGCTCGTGTAGCACCACCACAATGGTGGTTTGGTGGCGTCGGTTTAGCTCACGCAGCAGATCCAGCACCTCAATTTGGTGGGTTAGATCCAGGTAGGTGGTGGGTTCATCCAGCAGCAGCACACCGGTGCGCTGGGCCAGCACCATGGCGATCCACACGCGTTGGCGTTGACCGCCGGAGAGGGAATCTACCTGGCGGTGAGCTAGCTCGGTGGTGTGGGTGTCAGCCAGGGCTTGGGTAAGCGCCTGCTCGTCCTCGCGCGACCAGCTGCGTAGCAGAGAGCGGTGCGGGTAGCGTCCGCGCGCCACTAGTTCGCGTACGGTTAGTCCGGCTGGGGCTTGGGGGCCCTGGGGTAGCAGGCCTAGTTCTTTGGCGACGGCGCGGGCGGGGCGTGAGGCGATGTCGGCCCCGTTTAGGATCACTTGGCCTTGGCTGGGTTTAAGCAGCCTGGCTAGGCCGCGTAGCAGGGTGGATTTACCGCAGCCGTTAGGCCCAGCCAGCACAGTTAGCTGGGCAGGTGGAGGGGTAAGGCTGACGCCTTTAACGATTGGCTGACCGCCGTAGCCTAGCTGCACTCCCTGGGCGCTTAGCTGGCCCTGGCTGGCAGAAAACTGACCCTTGGCGGCCGCGTTCGGCTGGGTCTGACTTGCCGTGCCCTGCTGGCCCTGGCTGGTAGCCTCCTGCGGGCCTTGACTATCTGTGCCTGGCTGCTCGGCAACCGCCTGCGAGCCGGGGGCCGGTGATTTATTCGTCATCTGTTAATTTCCTTTACGCAGCAACACGCTTAGCAGCACCGGCGCCCCCAAAGCGCCAGTTATCAGCCCCACCGGGTAAGGGCCGGAAGGCAAGATTTGTCCCACCGCATCAGCTAGCAACACAATCACCACGCCGGTAAGCGCACTTAAGGTCAAACTCCAGCGGCCAGTTAGGCGCAGTGCCAAGGGGCCGGAGACAAAAGATACAAAAGCAATCGGCCCGGCAGCCGCCGTCGCACTAGCAATTAGCGCCACCACCAAGGCCACAATGATCATGGTGTCGCGCACCGGGCGGGCCCCTAAACCTGCGGCCAGATCATCACCCACCTCCAGCACCTCCAAATTACGACGACGCAGCGCCACTAGGGGCACTAGCACCACCATTAGCGCGGCCAGCAGGCTTACTCGCTGCCAGGTGGCTGAGGCTAGTGAACCAGACAGCCACACCATGGCTTCGCGCACCTGGTAGGTGTTAGCAAAGGTGGTGACCATGATGATCAAGGAGTTGACGGCGGCCCCTACCCCCACCCCGATCAGCACAAAGCGGCCAGAAATACCGCCGCGCCCACCAGCCAAAAACCCCACAATGGCCACAATGGCAATAGCGCCCACAAAGGCCGCCCCAGACACTGGCAGGCCACGCAGCCCAAAAATCACCATCGCTACCATGGCGCACAGCGAGGCGCCCGCACTCACCCCCAGCACGTCGGGGCTAGCCAGGGGGTTACGCATAAGCCGTTGCAGCAGTGAGCCGCCCAACCCAAAACACACCCCTACCAGCACACCTAGCACTATGCGGGCGGCGCGAAACTCCCACACAATCAAGGCGGCAGTGGAATCGGGGTCAGTTACGGCTAGCCACAGATCTCCAAAACCCAGCTGGGGGTTTACTAGCAGCAGGGAAATAAGCGCGCCGCCTACAGCTAGGGCCAGCAAAATTGCGGCCACGCTTACGTTCTTGAAGCGGACTTTCACAGCGACACCACCTGTCGCCGTCGCACTAACGCCACCAGCACCGGCACCCCAATTAGGGCCACCAGCACCCCGGCGGGCACCTCCGCCGGCGGCCAAATTAGGCGCCCCACCGTGTCGGCGGCGATCACCAGTATGGGGCCAGCTAGCAGGCTAGAACCCAGCACCCAGCCCATTGCCGGTCCACCCACGCCCCGCAGTAGGTGGGGCACAATAATGCCCACAAACCCCAGCGGACCAGCCAAAGCGGTAGCTCCAGCGCAGCAGCACACGGCCCCGAGTGCCCCCAGTGAGCGGGCCCGCAACAGGTTAATACCCAGGCCGGTAGCGACGTCGTCGCCCATAGAGAGCCCATCTAAGGCGCGATTTTGCAGCAAAAGCAGGCAAATCCCGGCCCCTACCAGGCAGGCAGCCGGCCAAATCAGCTCCCAGCTGCGGCCACTAACCACGCCCAGGGTCCAGCGACGAAAAGAATCCATATCCTGGCCGCGCGTGAGAATAAACAGCTGCGTCACGCTGGCCACGCCCGCGCTGGTGGCCGCACCCGCCAACACCAGCGTGATGGGATCAGCCCCCGAGGAGGCGGTGATAGTCACGCCCCACACCAGCGCAGCCGCGATAACCGCCCCCACCATGGCGCTAAAAAGGTATGAGGCGGGCGTGGCGTAACCAATTAGCACTGTAAAAACCACCACGGCAAGGGCCGACCCGGCGTTAACTCCAATTAACCCCGGGTCGGCCAACGGGTTGCGGGTGATGGCCTGCATGGCGGCGCCGGCGCAAGCCAGCCCTGAGCCAGCCACCAAAGCCACTGCGGTGCGGGCCAGGCGGGCCTCAAGCACGGCGGCGTCGATAGCTTTTACCGGCTGGTCATCAATCCAGGCGCTAACCACCTGCCAGCTAATCGCACGGGCCCCAAACATGAAGGAAGCCGCGCAGGCCAGGGCCAGGCCAATAATTAGCGCCACCGCCATAAGTAGGCGTTTTTTAGCCAGCGACAAGGCTACTTCTCAAGGACTTTAGCTACGCGCGGCACGTAGGACTTGAGCGCATAAGTGGCGCTGAGCGCACTGAAAGCCGAGATACTCATGGCATCGGTCTTGTTGTAATCCAAGATGGCGCTGCCGTTGGCGATGGCCGGGATCTTGCTTAGCATCGGGTCAGCCTTGATTGCGGCGGCGGCCTTTTCGTCATCAACCCAGGAGTGGAAAACGTCAGCCACCAGCTTGTCGGCCTGCTCAGCGGAGTAGTCGGAGTAGAAGGTTTGGCTCTTGGCGTCAATGGCGGCCACCACCGGGGCCTGCACTAGGCCCAGGGCCTGGAAGAAACGTGAGCGGTTGTCGCCGTGCATGTACAGAGAGATGGAGTGGTCTGCGCTGCCGATAGCGCCGGTGATGAAGGTGGCACCTTTGAACTTGGGGTGCTGCTTGGCTACCTGCGCAAACTGGGCGTTGACGGCGTCTACTACTTCCTTAGCCTTGGCGCTGCGGCCGAGAGCTTGGCCCACCATAGTGGTTACTTCATTCCAGGGGGTGGTCCAGGCCCCGCCGGTCTTGGAGTAGGCGATAGTGGGGGCGATTTTGCTGAGCTGCTCGTATTCTTCTTTACTGATGCCGCTAAGTGCCGCCACGATCAGATCCGGCTTGTAACCGGCGATTTCCTGGATGGGCAGGGAGTCGGTGGAGGTGAACTGCTTGGGGTAGTTAGCACTGCCGGGGGCGGCGCCGAGCTTAGTTAGCGCCTCGTCTTTCCAGGGCAGGGACTTGTATTTGTTGCCGCCCCAGGTGTTTGCGGGCATGGCTACGGGCACTACCCCCAAGGCAATAATGGCTTCTTCATTGCCCGAGGAGATGGATACTACCCGCTTGGGTTCAGCTTTGATGGTGGTGGTGCCGTAGACGTGGGCTACGTTTACCGGGAATTTGTCTGTGGCCTTGCTGGCGGTGGTGGCCTGGCTGTTGGCAGTTTTGGTGCCGCAAGCGCTTAAGCCTGCCCCAATGGCGACGACGGCGCTGGCGCCCAGCAGGTGGCGACGTGAAAGCATCATTTTTATCCCCTTTTAAACGGTTTTACCCTTAAGAGTGTGGCCTAGAACTCCAAAGCTAGCAAGGTTAGGTTTATCTCAGCAAAGTTGGGGCTTTGGCAGCTTGCAAATTGCGCCACTATCGCCGTGGTATAGGCGCGTTAGAGTGAAGCCGTGGCAAAAAAGGAAAGCTATCGCTGTAGTGAATGTGGCTGGCTCAGTGCGAAATGGCAGGGGCAGTGCCGCCAGTGCCAAGCTTGGGGCACTCTGGCAGAAGTTGGCGCCAGTGCTGGCCTAGCCAAAACCGCTGTACGCACCCCGATTCAAGCTGCCCAGCCCATCTCTCAGGTAAGTGCCGAGTCAGCCCAGGCCCGCCCCAGCGGGGTTGGTGAGCTTGACCGGGTGCTGGGCGGAGGGATCGTGCCCGGGGCCGTGATTTTGCTGGCCGGCGAGCCCGGCGTCGGTAAATCCACCCTGCTGCTTACCGTAGCCGCCAACGCGGCCAGGCAAGCTAAGCTAACTGGCGCCGGCAGCGTCCTATACATAACCGGTGAGGAGTCTGCCTCCCAGGTGCGTCTGCGCGCGGCGCGCATTGATGCTTTAGCTGACAACTTGCTGCTAGCTGCGGAAACTGAGCTAGGGGCGGTGCTTGGCCAGGTTGAGCAGGCTAATCCGGCGCTACTGATAGTGGACTCGGTGCAAACCATTGCCTCAGCTGATGTTGAAGGCTCAGCTGGTGGTACCAGCCAGGTGCGGGCAGTGGCGGCAGCAATCATTGCCCTAGCTAAAGAACGCAATATTCCGGTGTTGTTGGTAGGGCACGTAACTAAGGACGGCGGCATTGCTGGTCCGCGCGTGCTTGAGCACCTAGTGGATGTGGTGTGCCAGTTTGAAGGTGAGCGCCACGCCCGTTTGCGTCTGCTGCGGGCAGTTAAAAACCGCTATGGGCCTACCGATGAGGTGGGCTGCTTTGAGCTGGGTGAACGCGGCATTGTGGAGCTGGCTGATCCCTCTGGGCTGTTTTTGTCTCAGGCCCGCTCTGAGGTTCCCGGCACCTGCGCTACCGTCACTTTAGAAGGACGCCGGCCCATGGCTATTGAGATTCAGGCTTTGGTGGCTTCTACCCATGCCGGCTCACCACGCCGCACCACCTCGGGGCTGGATTATTCACGTACCGCCATGGCTTTGGCGGTATTGCAGGCCCGCATGAAGGTGGATACCTCCTCAAGTGATGTCTATGTTTCCACCGTGGGTGGGGCCAAAGCCATTGAACCAGCTGCTGACCTGGCCCTAGCTATTGCGGTGGTGTCTGCGGCCCGTAATTTACCAACTCCCCCAGGCCTGGTGGCTTTTGGTGAAGTGGGCTTAACCGGAGAGCTGCGCGCCACGGTAGGGGTGCAGCGGCGTTTAGCTGAAGCTGCCAGGCTTGGTTTTGACCGCGCAATTGTGCCTTTGGCTGGCTCCGCTGAGCTGCGCCCTATTAAAGGCATGAAAGTGCTACCGGTAGCTCACCTGGCCCAGGCGGTAGGTGCCGCGCTAACGCCATCAGATCAGTAACGACGCACAGCTTTCTTACCGGTAATTGCGCCGATAATTAGGAACAGCACGCCAGCCATCAACCCCACCACCAGGGCAATACCTGCGGGGATAAAGATAATCGCAAAGAAGGTGGCCACTGAGCCATCTTTAACATGGCTGATCCCCACCTGGGCCACGGCGCTGGTGTCGCAATTTACGGTGGCATTAGTGGTGGTGGAGGGAAACACGTGACCAACAATCACCGTGTCATCCTCTTCTAGGCGGTACTTGGAGTTTTCCAGCTTCACCTCTAGCTGCGCGCCGTCAGCGGTGGTCACGCTGCAAACTGGCTTAGCCACCTGATCAGCCTGCACCCCATCAGCTAGGCGCGCCCACAGCACGTTTTTACTGTCCGTAAACGTCTCGGTAAACGGGCCAGAGTTGTCATGCCAGGTAATCACCCGGTTCTGGCTAGCTTCTTTACTGAGCGTAAACAGGTTGTAGCCAGACCAGATTCCTGCCGTTAAGCCAAGCGCGGCGATCACAAAAGAAATAATCGCCAAAACTTTAAAGACGCTGTTCATCTATCTACCTACTTAACGATAAAAACTTGCTGGCCTACGAGCTCTTTACCATCCAGGTTTAACCGCAGCACGTATGTCCCCGCCTGGGAAGGGCCCGCTGAAGAACAGTCAGCCTTATAACGCTGCCCATTCCAGCTAACTGAAGTGGTGAAAGAGTCAGGGGTAGGGTTAGCCGATACATAAGCTGATTCCCCCGCAGCCTTAGCTGTCAGCGGCGCCAGCAGCATTTTGCGGCTGTTTGGTTCAACCTTGCAGGTGGCGGCGTCGTAGACAGTGTCTGTGCCGGAGGTGACCCGCATTTGCAGATGCTCAGAGCCCACATCAAATATGCAGGGAATATTGGCTTTATTAGCCACCTTCAAGTTGACAGTTAAAGCCTGGCCGCGCGCCACTTGAGCCGGCAAAGTAATCGTGACATCCAGATTCTTAGTGTCGCAAGCCAGCGGGGTGGGCATACCACTACCCTGGTTTTGACGCGCCGCCTGCAAGTTTTGCACGCGCACAGTCTCAGTGACGTAGTTAAAGCCCCACACCACTAGCACCACTGTGAGCACTACCAAAAATACGTTACGTCCCAGCCGCATCAAGGAGGCTTTAAGTGCCGGGTCCATTGGCTGGCGCGGCGGCTTCTTAGGGCGATTAGCGGGTGGACGACGCCGTTCGGGTGCCTGCGATTGCGGGCGCGAGGGACGCGCACCAGGCGCATTAACGCGGCGTTTACCGGGGGCGCCTTGCGCCTGTTTACGCGGATTTTGCTGCTGCCCACCAGCCCTAGCGCGCCGGGCAGTGCTAGCGGCGCCGGTGCGTGAAGCAGCACCTTGCCCACCGCGTCCCTGGCCACTGCGGCCCTGACTAGTGCGGGGTTGGCTAGTGTGGCCCTGAGAGCTACGCGACTGAGCGGCGCGCTGAGCATTGCCGGCTTGGCCTGTGCGAGCAGTCGGCCGCCCCTGAGCGCGGCCCTGAGCATTACTAGCTTGCCCGCTACGGCCCTGTCCGCTATGCCCCTGGCCTGGGCGAGCTTGAGCGCTACTGCCCTGAGAGCTACGCGCCTGGCCCGTGTTTTGACCGCCTCGACTGGTGCCGCGCTGAGCACCTCGCGCCGAAGAGCCCCCTTGCGCAGAGCCCTTTTGACCAGCTGCTTTTTGCCCAGCAGCCTTCTGGCTAGTTCCCTTTGCGCCAGGGCGTCCCGGAGTATTTCTCGACGCCGCCGACCCCTGCCCTGCCCCAGAGGCTGGGTGAGCCTTACGCGCTTGGGCGGAGCTAGCCTGCGAACGCTCACCAGAGCGTGCTGCACGCAGCTCATTAGTGCGGGCTTTAGCGCCACGCACCTGCTGCCCATGAGAGCTAGCGCGAGCTGAGCCAGTTGTCCGTCCTCCTGTGGCGCGTGCACCACCAACGCCCTTACCGGCGCCACTAGGGCCACGCGGGGCGGCGTCGTCGCTATCAGGTAGATCTTGAACCAGCCTTAACGGCGGGAAAGGTGACTTACGCCCACCACCAGTACGGTTGTTGTTGTTGTCACCTCTAGCCATACCTAAGACTCTACCGGCTTATGGCTACCTAGCCCAATGCCCATGCGGTTGCGCCCCGCTAAAGCCAACACTGCCTGGGCCGCAGCCACATCCAAAACCACGTCAGTAGCCACCCGAGCGCGTAAAGCCGCCAAAATCGCCGGAGCCTTAGCAGCCGAAGAAGCCACCATCACACGAGTCTTAATGCGACTTAGCTGCGCCGGGGTGGGCCCAGAAGCACGCGCATTTAGCGAAATATCACGGTAAGAGCCATCGGCGCGCAAGAACACAGTGCACACATCAGCCACCACACCCTCAGCATCCAGCGCCCGACGATCCTCCTCATTTAGGTAACCACCGGCATAAACCTGGCTAGGCACCGGGCTACGTAGCGAGCCCACCCCAAAGACAGCCAAGTCAACGCGTTCCTGAATCGCTAGCACGCGCTGCACCGAACGCTCACGCCACATAGCCTCACGAGTAGAGGCATAGTCAAACAGGGCAGGCACCGGGAAATGCACTGTACGGCCCCGGAAAGCAGCGGCAAACTGACTCAAAATTGCATCCGCATAAGGCAAGCCGGTTTGTGAAGAGTTAGCGGCGCCGTTTAGCTGCACCACAAGCACCCGCTGCAACTCACGTGGAGGCAGTGACTGGGCAATCTCCGCCACTGTGTTACCCCAGGCCACACCCATGATGCTGCCGTTTTCTACCTTCTGGCTGATCATCTCGGCGGCCACCGCAGACACCTGGGAGAGGCGGTTAATCTCCGTAGCCCCCTCACGCACCGGCACCACGCGGGCATGTACCTTAAAGGCCTTCTTCATCTGTGAAGCCAGGGCGTCAGGGCGGCTGGGCTCATTGAGGCTAATACGCACCAAGCCCGCCTCACGGGCGTGCGAAAGCAGACGTGAAACAGTTGAACGCGATACCCCCAGGTGACGAGCAACGCCGTCCATAGTTTCAGACTGCAGGTAGTACATCATTGCGGCCTGGAAGGCCATGTCATCGCGTTCAACCATCTAAGCTGCCTTCTTTGGTTAGTTAAGGTTCCGATCAAGCTAGCGCCCCGTCGGACTATGCATGGAAATTCTTGAACGATTGTATCGCGCATTACACTACTGCTTGACCCCTTTTACCGCTTTCAGGGGAATTTAGGTCTGTGGGCCTAGCTGGGAGGTTAGGTTAGATCCAAGCATTAACGCGTCGGACTTAGAGGTCCGACAGCGCCAGGGATCGCCAAGCCAAACAAATCGCCTTGGAGAATCTTTGTGCGTCACAACGAAGTGGAAGGGATGAATTATGACCGAGAAGAAATATGTAATCGCCATTGACCAGGGCACTACTTCCTCACGGGCAATCCTGTTCGATCACGACGGCTCTATCGTGGCCATGAACCAGCTAGAGCACACCAACTACACCCCCAAACCCGGCTGGGTTGAGCACGACCCGGAAGAAATCTGGGCCAACGTGCGCTCCGTAGTTGGCGGGGTACTAGCTGAGGCTGAAACCAACCGCCACGAGGTGGCCGCCATCGGTATCACCAACCAGCGTGAAACCGCCGTGGTGTGGGACAAGACCACCGGTAAGCCGATCTACAACGCCATCGTCTGGCAGGACACCCGCACCCAGAAGATCTGCGACCGTCTAGCCGCCGGCAGCGAGCTAGGCACCGACCGTTACAAGGACAAGGTGGGTCTACCCCTAGCCACCTACTTCTCCGGCCCCAAGATCGCCTGGATTTTGGAAAACGTCCCCGGCGCCCGCGAGAAGGCTGAAGCTGGCGACCTGCTCTTTGGTAACACCGACACCTGGGTACTGTGGAACATCACCGGCGGCGTCGACGGCGGCGTGCACGCCACTGACGTCACCAACGCCTCGCGCACCATGCTGATGAACCTGGACACCCTGTCCTGGAACGAGGAAATTGCCGCCGACATGGGCATCCCCATGTCTATGCTGCCCGAAATTAAGCCATCCTCAGGCATCTTCGGTTACGGACGCAAGAACGGCCTACTAGTTGACACCCCCATCGCCGGTATCCTCGGCGACCAGCAAGCCGCCACCTTCGGCCAGGCCTGCTTCAACAAGGGCCAGGCTAAGAACACCTACGGCACCGGCTGCTTCATGCTCATGAACACCGGCACCACCCCGGTCCCCTCCAAGAACGGCCTGTTGACCACCGTGTGCTACCAGATCGGTGACCAGCCGGCGGTATACGCCCTGGAAGGCTCTATTGCCGTGGCCGGCTCGCTGGTGCAGTGGATGCGCGACAACCTGGGCCTGATCGCCAACTCTCGCGACATTGAAGAGCTAGCTGCCTCAGTTAAGGACAACGGTGGCGCCTACTTCGTGCCCGCTTTCTCCGGCCTGTTCGCCCCCTACTGGCGTCCTGACGCCCGTGGCGCCCTGGTGGGTCTAACCCGCTACGTCAACAAGGCCCACATTGCTCGCGCCGTCGAGGAATCCACCGCCTACCAGACCATGGACGTGCTGCAGGCCATGAACGCCGACTCTGGCGTGCCGCTAACCGAAATCAAGGTTGACGGCGGCATGACCAACGACCGTCTGCTGATGCAGTTCCAGGCTGACGTAGCCGGCGTGCCTGTGGTTCGCCCCAAGGTCATTGAGACCACCGCTCTGGGCGCTGCCTACGCGGCCGGTATCGCCGTCGGCTTCTGGTCCGGCACGCAGGACGTGGTGGACAACTGGGCTGAGGGTGCCCGCTGGGAGCCCGCCATGGAGCAGGAGCACCGCGATCGCCTCTACCGCCTGTGGAAGAAGGCCGTAACCAAGACCCTGGACTGGGTCGACGCCGACGTCGATGCTGAGGTGGAGTGATTCGTCCCTTTTAGGCCGGGCTTAGCCGCATACGAGCCAGGCTAACTAGGGCTTTCTAACCGTCATCCCCTACGGTTGGGAACAATACATAAGGGTGGGTCTGCATGGACCCACCCTTATGGCTTTTATAGCGCTTTAGGCGATTTTATCGCCATATAAAAGCGTAATTTCCTGGCTTAGCTGGGCATATTTTGGAGGGTCTGTTAGCTCACTGCACGCACGTTCACGGCTGTTGGCAGGCTCACTTACATGAACCAAACTGTTACCTGTTTGAACAGTTCCTTAATTTTGGAGGATAGAGATGTCCGCAAACACTTCTTTGCCGTCTAGCGCTCTCAACGCCGAAAAGCGCCAGGCGGCACTTGATGCAATGACTGACGCCGAAGGTCTAGACATCCTAGTTGTCGGCGGTGGCGTCACTGGTGCAGGTATCGCAGTGGATGCCGCCAGCCGTGGGCTGCGCACCGGTATCGTGGAAATGGGTGACTGGGCGGCAGGCACTTCCTCTTGGTCTTCCAAGCTAGTTCACGGTGGTCTGCGCTACCTCTACCAGCTTGACTTCCCGTTGGTGGCTGAGGCTCTGGCAGAGCGTGGCCGCCTACTAACTGAGACCGCCCCACACCTAGTTAAGGCTCAGCCTTTCCTATGGCCGCTAAAGCACGAGGTTGAGCGCGCCTACTCGGCCGTGGGCGTGGGTATGTACGACGCCCTGGCACTGTTGGGCGCGCGTGGTAAGGCCACTGTGCCGGTGCAGCACCACCTGACCGCTAAGGGCACCAAGCGTCTAGCCCCATCGCTAGACACCTCTGGCCTAGCTGGTGCTATCAAGTTCTATGACGCCCGCGTGGACGACTCGCGCCTGGTTATTACCCTGGTGCGTACCGCCGTCGAGCATGGCGCTCTGGCTGCTAGCCGCACCAAGGTAGTGGAGTACCTCAAGAACGACCACGGCCGCGTTATTGGTGCCCGCGTGGAGGACCTTGAGGCTAGCGCCAAGACCGGTAAGAAGGTTGTGCGTGACATCTACTCGCGTCGCGTTATCAACGCTACCGGTGTGTGGACTGAGCAGACCCAGGAGCTAGCCGGCGTCACTAACGGTTTGAAGGTGCTGGCCAGTAAGGGTATCCACATTGTGGTTCCCAAGGAGGCTATTGAGGCTGAGACCGGTATCTTCCTGCGCACTGAGAAGTCTGTGCTGTTCATCATCCCATGGCCGCGTTACTGGGTTATCGGCACCACTGACACCGCTTGGCACGAGAACATTGACCACCCGGTGGCCACCAGCGCAGACATTGACTACGTGCTGGAACACGCCAACGCGGTGCTGGAAAAGCCCGTTAGCCGTAAGGACATCATCGGCGTCTACGCCGGTCTGCGTCCGCTGCTGCAGCCTGGCGTGAAGGAAGGCGAGAGCGGCGAGACCGCCTCCACCAAGGTTTCACGTGAACACACCGTCACCGAGGTAGCCCCGGGGCTAACCTCCATCGCCGGCGGTAAGCTGACCACCTACCGCGTGATGGCTGCCGACGCCGTCGACTTTGCCCTCGGCGTGGAGCAGACCAAGGTACACCCCACCTGCACCGAGCGCCTGGCCCTGGTGGGTGCTGCGGGCCTGGATGAGGTCACCGCCCGCTCCGGCGAGATTGCCCGCGCCCACGGCTGGACCCTGGCCCGCGTTGACCACCTGCTTTCGCGTTACGGCGCTGAGACCCAGGACCTGCTTGAGCTGATCGACGCTAAGCCTGAATACGGCCAGCCGCTAAAGTCCGCCCCCGCCTTCTTGAAGGCTGAGGTTGCTTGGGCTGTCACCCACGAGGGCGCCCTGCACCTGGACGACATCATCGTTCACCGCGTGCGCCTGGACCTGGAACAGCGCGACCACGGCCTGGCTGCTGCTGACGAGATCGCTGAGATTGCCGCCCCGCTGCTGGGCTGGTCTAAGGACGACGTCGCCGCTGAGCTGGCCGCCTACGCTCGCCGCTGCACCGCCCTGGCGCAGGCTGAGACTGAGACTGAGGACGCCGCCGCAGCCGCTCACCTGGACGGCTTAGGCCAGGTCTAAAGTTAACTAATCCAAACCTGAGTTAACTAATACTCATTAAGGGCGTCGCCTATTTACTTGGGCGACGCCCTTATGTATGCCCTTATACCCATATGTCTGCCTGGTAAAGCACCTTTGTCACCTACTGGGGCAACTCGACGTCGCTATTAGTGCCTAGGTGTGCAAGCAGCCGTCTAAAACTTGTTATGATCACTGAAGAAAAATGTTGTACTTAGCCAGGGTCCTTCATGCCGTTTAGTGTCGCTGCACTGGCAGCTGCGCACGGGGCTACAAACGCCACTGTCGCCGCTAGTCTGCCGCTTACATTTACCCCCTCAACCACTGCAGTGGCTGGCAACGTGTACCTGTCCGCCCTGGTGGGAGCCTCCCCGCTGATTGCTTTTTTTGCGCTGCTGGGTGGGTTTAAGGTTAAAACTCACCGTTGTGCGCTGCTGGCTTTAGGCCTGGCAGTTGTACTGGCCATGACGGTCTTTAAAATGCCGGTGTCTATGACGCTACTGTCGGCCTCACAGGGGCTGGCCTTTGCGGTTATGCCCATGATTTTTATCGTGGTGGGGGCCGTGTGGCTGTATAACCTAACCGAGTTTTCTAACCGCTCACAGGATTTGCGTGCAGTTTTCTCCAGTATCGGTAAGGCGGACATCCGTATTCAGGCCCTGATTGTGGCCTACACATTTTGTAACTTGCTGGAGGGTTTAGCTGGTTTTGGAGCGCCGGTGGCCATTACCTGTGCCATGCTGGCTACGCTGGGGCTACCCAAGATTAAGGCTGTGCTGCTGTGTTTGCTGGGTAACCTGGTTTATTTGGCTTACGGCGCCATGGCCACGCCGGTGCTGACCGCCGGCCGTATGGGCGGCGTGGATCCTGCCCACATTTCTCTACTTATGGGACGCCTGATTGCCCCCTTGGCACTGGTGGTCCCATTTTTACTGCTGCTTATGCTTGATGGGCGCCGAGGTGTGCGTCAGCTCTGGCCGCTAGCACTGGTTACCGGTGTTACTTCCGCACTAGGGCATCTTTTTATGCCGCTGGTTTCTTTTGAACTTACCGGCGTTGCCACGGCGCTTTTTACCCTGGCAGCCACCTATATTTTCTTGCTGTTTTGGACTCCGACGACGCCGCCCGAGCAGCACTCTAAAGCTTCTGTTGAGGGTCTAAGCATTAGCCGCGTAGTGCTGGCCCTTACCCCCTACCTGCTGGTGGTAACCCTGATTGCCACCACCAAACTATGGAAGTGGGGGGTGGATTTAGATGCGCTGCTTAAATCCACCGACATCAATATTCCCTGGCCGGGCCTGTATGGGCACCTGCACAGTGCCGACGGCAGTGTGAACACGGCTGCGATCTACCAGCTGCCACTGCTGTCTAACCCGGGTAGCCCAATCATTTTTACTGCCATTGTGGTTACTGGCCTGTATGCCTGGTATGGCCGCAAAACCCGCTTTGCACTGCCAGTGCTGCGTTCCCTGGTGGCCCTGTGGCACACCGTTTATGGTTTGCGTTACACGCTGCTAACCATTGCGGCGGTTATGGCTTTGGCTTATGTGATGAACTTTTCGGGGCAAACCACGGCTATTGGCGCGGCACTGGCTTCAACTGGTCATGCTTTCACCCTGTTTGCCCCGATTTTGGGTTGGCTGGGCACAGCCGTGGGTGGCTCTACTACCAGTTCTGGGGCTTTGTTTGGCTCTATGGAGGCTAGCGCAGCCCACGCGGTTGGCACTGACGCCGCCACTTTGCTTGCTTCTAACACTGTGGCTGGGGGTATCGGTAAGCTGGTTTCGCCCCAGAACTTGGCGGTGGCCGCCACTGCGGTTGAGGCGCCGGGCATTGAAGCCACTGTTCTGCGTAAGATTGCCCCTTACTCGCTGCTGATGCTGCTGGCGGTGTGTTTGTACACTTTTGCCGCCTGTTCGGGCTGGCTGGATTTCTACCTGCCGCATTTTTAAAAAGTATCCCTGGCCGCTTTCAGCTCAGGAAAGATTTCCGGCCGGGTATGCGCCCGGCCCAGGCAAGGCATTTGGCCCAGGCAGTAGCTGCATTAGCGCACTGGCTAGGTTGATGCGCCAGCAGGCATAGTCATGCCCGCCGTTGTAAACCATGTCTTTAACCTGCATCCCGGCCTTACGTAGCTGGTGGACTGCTTTGGGTTGCAGGGGCGCCAAAATCCATTCTTGACTACCTACCTCTATCCAGGCCCGGGTGCCTGCTAGGGGCGTTTGTGTAGCATCTAGCGCGTTTAGTTCGCTAAAGAGTACGTCTTGCCACAGTGAGGCCGACTGGCTTATGCCCGCCCCGATTAGCTGCGGGTAGGCCACTAGGGTACGCAGCACAGTTAGCGCCCCTAGACTCTGTCCAATAACTACCCGCTCAGCAGGCTTAGGGCTGATGGCGTAGTGGGTTTTGAGCCAGTTAAGCAGTTGCCCGCTTAAGTAGCCGCCAAAATCGCTTTCGCTGTCCCCCAACTCCTGCCAGCGCTGCTCGGTGCCACCTGAATCAATGAACACGATATAGGCCGGGGCGATCAGACCCGCGTCCATGAGCTGCGCTAGGGCCAGGTGTAGGTGGTGGCGTTTAAACCAGACTTCGCCGTCAAGTACCAGCAGCACCGGCCAGCTTTGGGTGCGGCTAATCGGGGCGGGGGTGTAAACCCAAATTTGGCGCCCCAGGGTGTCTAAGTCGGCGACGACGTCGAGCCTGCCCGCGTTGAGCCTGCCCGCATCGGCGTCACCCCTGCCCGCGCCAAGTTCGCCTGTGCCGTCCCTGTCCTCGCTGGCGTCGAGCCTGCCCGCATCGAGCCCGCCCGCAGCGGCGTCGTCACTAAAGACGGGCCATTCCCCTAGCGGCCAGGCCGGCGCCAGGGGCAGCGACACCACAGACTGCACAAAACCACGCCGATTAGTGCAGGTAACCGGGTTGTGGGGGTCAGGCAGGCCGCCATCTAGAGCCTGACGCAAGCGCACCTGACTGCCCTGTAGCCAGGGCGCCTGGGCAGCAGCAGGGGCCGACAGGAAACAGTAGGAAGCGCGCCAATCGCCATCCATGCGGTAGGTCAGGTACCAAGTATCCGTACCGGGCAGGCGCCGCATATAGGAGTCGGCTAGGTTTTTCTCGTCCGTAAGCCGGTTAACGAACAGCAACACGCGCTGTGCCGCGCCGCGCCACAGAAAAGTAACCAGGTATTTGCCTTCCTGAGTGGGGTCCGCCTCCAGCAGGGGCGTGGAAGTTACCTGCTGCCACAGCTGTTCTTGCAGCTGGCTGGCCAGTTGCGGGCGCTCAAGTAGGCGCTGGTGCATAGCGGCCAGGGTGGGGCTGGTAGCCAGCGGGGCGCGCTGGGGGCGCGGTAGCTTTGGTGGGGTGGGCCTGGTCGACGCCGTCATAGGGCCTGCTTTCTAGGTCGTGGCAGCACTAGTGGGGCGCCGGTTTGGGGATCATGTAAAAGCTGACAGGGTAGGTCAAACACCTTTTCAATGAGCTGCTCGGTGACTATTTCACGCGGGTGCCCTTGGGCCACGATGGTTCCTTGGTGCATCACCACCAGGTGGGTGGCGTAGCGGAAAGCCAGGGCTAGCTCATGCAGCACGGCTACCACCGTGCGGCCTTGGCGCTGCAGAGCGGCGGCTAGCTCTAAAACTTCAACCTGGTGGCTGATATCCAGGTAGGTGGTGGGTTCATCTAGCAGTAGCACGGGCGTGTCTTGGGCTAGGGCCATGGCAATCCATACGCGTTGACGCTGTCCACCAGAGAGTTCCTCAACCCGGCGGCTAGCTAGGTTGGCCACCCCGGCGCGCTCTAGGGCCTCTTGCACGGCGCGTTCATCAGCTGGGGACCATTGGCGCAGCAGGCTTTGGTGCGGGTGGCGCCCGCGCGCCACCAAGTCGGCCACACTGATCCCTTCAGGGGCCTGGGGAGACTGGGGTAGCAAAGCCACCTGCTTGGCCACCTGTTTGGGACTATAGGAGCTGATTGGACGTCCGCCCAGCTCTACCTGGCCGCTGCTGGGGCGCAGCACCCGGGCCAGGGTTTTAAGCAGGGTGGATTTACCGCAGGCGTTAGGGCCCACAATTACGGTGAACTGGCCGCTGGGGACCGCGAAATCGACGCCGTCGAGCACCGGAGCGCCCCCATAGCCCACCACCAGGCCTTTACCGGCCAAACTGACTTGCCCGCTCATATGCCTTTCCTCCACTGCAACACCAAGAACAACACCAGATACAGCCCGCCTAATGTGGCCGTCACCACCCCCACCGCCAGTTGAGTGGGGGATAGGGCGCGCTGGGCCACAAAATCGGCTACCACCACCAAAGTGGCTCCCATCAGGGCGCTGTTAGTTAGATTCACGCCCGGCGCGCCGCTAGCTCGCCGCGCCAAATGCGGGGCTGCCAACGCCACGAAAGCAATTGGGCCGGTTACCGCCGTCGCCAAAGCCACCAGGGTTACCCCTACCGCCAGCGCCCCTGAACGGGTGGCTTGCACGCGCGTGCCCAGACCATGGGCGAGCTCATCACCTAAAGCCAGGGCACTCAGGGGCCGCGTCAGACAGGCCAGTGCTGGGGTGAGCACCGCCAGAGCCAAGGCTAGCCAAGCTAGCCAGGCCCAGTTAGCGTCATTAAGACTGCCCGCCTGCCATTGGGCGGCCTGCTGGGCATTAGCTAGTGAGGCACGCACAATCAGCAGCTTGTTAAGGGCGTGCTCGACGGCGGCCAGGCCTATACCCACTAGCACCAGGCGGTTGCCGGTGATGCCGTTTTTCCAGGCCAGTACGTATACCAGGGCCGCCGCGCCGACGCCGCCCACAATGGCTCCCAGCGACACCCCTAGCGGGGAGGCCCCCACCAAAATGATGGCTACCAGGGCGCCAGTGGCAGAGCCGGTGGTGAAACCAATAATGTCGGGGCTACCCAAAGGGTTACCTGACACTGCCTGGAACAGGGCACCGGACAGGCCCAAGGCAGAGCCAACCAACATAGCGGTGGCAATTCGTGGGGCCCGCACTTGGGTGACAAAGTAACGCGCGTAGCTATCTTCCTGCCCGTAGCCAAAGATGGCGGCGCTGACCTGGGCTGGGCTAACTGGGTAGGCGCCGGTGCTTACGCTGGCTACCGCCACCACGGTTAAAACCACCAGCAGCGCTAAACCCACCACCAGTGAACGCACCCCCAGCCGCAGCGAGTAGGGACCCAGGCGCAGTAGGATGTGCCGGTGAGGTTTAGGGGCGGCTTTGCCTTTTGTAGCCACTGGCTCCACCCCCAGGCGGCTAGTTTCGCCTTTAGTTTCGTTCTGGTTTAGGTTTTTCATAGCGCCGCCACCTTCTTAGTGCGCACCATGGCAATAAAGCAGGGGGCACCAGCCAAAGCCGCCACCACCCCAACTTGTAGCTCTTGGGGGGCAATAATTACGCGCGCTAAAACATCAGCGCTCAGCACCCACACCGGCCCCAGCAGCAGGCTAACTAAAGCCACCCAGCGCTGATCAGGGCCAAGCGCTGCGCGCGCTGCCACGGGAACCGCTAAGCCCACAAAAGAAATTGGTCCAGCAGCGGCCGTAGCCGCGCCAGCTAACAGTGTCACTGCCAGGGCGGTAAATGTGCGGGTAGCCTCCACGCGCACCCCTAAACCTTTAGCGGCCTCCTCCCCCAGGGCTAGTGCGTTTAGGCTAGGCGAAAGTGCCAAGCCCAGCACTATCCCCAAGGCGATTAGCGGCGTCGTCGCCATAGCGATATCTGCGCCGCGCCCTTCTAACGAGCCAGCCACCCAGTAGCGAAACTCGTTAAAAGCCTCTTGATCAGCCAAAATAACCGTTTGGGTGAGTGCTCCCAAGGCCGCTGAAACCGCCACCCCCGCCAGCGCTAAACGCACCGGGTTAGCTCCAGCTCGCCCGGTGGCTCCCAGTAGGTATACCGCCACTGCAGCCGTGCCCGCCCCTACAAAAGCCGCCCACATATAGGTGTTAACGCCGCTTAAGCCAAACAGGGCCACGCTGAGCACCACCGCCAAAGCCGCGCCCGAGTTCACCCCCAAAATGCCTGGATCAGCTAGAGGGTTACGGGTAAGGCATTGCATCAGCGCCCCGGCTAGGCCCAGTGCCGCCCCTACGCTGAGCCCAATTAGGGTGCGTGGCACTCGCAGCTGCCACACCACCGTGGCAGCGTTAGCTAGCTGCGAGTGCTGCTCTGGCTGCGCACCCTGGGCCGGTAAGTTGACAGTGTCTGGCCCGAGCCGCAAAACCTGCCACACCAAGGCCGGATCCAAAGCTTTAGAACCTACAAATAGACTCAAAGCTATGGCCCCGACCAGGGCTAACAGCGCCAGGCTGAGCGTAAATTTACGTAATTTCATGAGCCTATTTCGTTAGTTCCTGCCAGACACAGCTGCCAAACATAACTCCTCGTAAGGCGCAACCCTTTAAAGCTCAGCCTTTCAAGGCGCAGCCTAATCTTTACGAAACCGGCCTAGCTGAGCAGGTAGCGCTTGACGTCGTCGAGAATGGAGTTCATCAAAATCGCCGAGCCGGTAGAAGTCCAGACGGAGCCATCAACCGGGTAGACGTGCCCAGCTTTGTAGGCCCCGAGTTCCGCAAATCCGGGCACCTGCGCGGCCTGTTGTAGGGCTTTGGCAGCAGCGGAAGTGTCGGCGCTACCGCCGGCCTTGGGGTTGGACACTGAGGAGCCGCCAAGGAAGCCAAAGAACATGTAGTCAGCGTCGATCTGGGAGATGTTCTCCAGCGAAACCGGTTCGCTGTGCCCATGTCCTTTGCGATCTTGGCTGGCTGGACGCTTCAATCCCAGGTCATTTAGGGCCACGCCAGCGGGCAGTTCTTTGAGGATCAGTGCAGCTGCGGTGCCCTGCCAGCGGATGATAGAGAAAGTTTTGCCGGAGTACTTGGGAGCCAGGGCGCTAGCCATTTCTTTGACCCGCTTGTCGTAGGCGGCCAGTACCTGCTTGCCTTTTTGCTCCTGGTTTAGGGCGTTGGCGATATTGGTGAAGTTGCTGCGCCAATCACCGCCGGCGTCGCCGGTGTATACGGTGGGGGCGATGGCCCGCAAAGTGGCCAGGGCCTTGGCGTTGTTTTTTAACCCTGTGCCGTCCACCAGGATCAGGTCAGGTTTTTGGGCGCCGATTGCCTCAAAGTTGGGTTGCCCAATGGACCCCATGATTGGGATGTTTTTGGCTTTTTCGCTTAGGTAGTTAGGTACGGTTTTTTGGCCACGGCCAGCGACGACGCCGATCGGTTTTAGTCCCAGCGCCAAGATGGCGTCGGTGGTGGGCTCTGACAGGGTTACTACCCGTTTGGGGTTGGTGGGCACGTTAACTGCAGAGCCGTCCACGTTCTTTACGCTACGGCTGGTGGCGGTGGCGGTGGCTGCCGGGCGTGAAGAATTGGCTAGACCGCAGCCGCTAAGAGCGGCAGCTCCCCCTAAACCTACGGCGGTTAGGATGGCACGGCGCGATAGTTCTTTCATTTTCCCTCGCTAAGTAGTCTCGCTAAGTAGTTGTGCGTCAGCTGAATTTTGTCAGGTAGCTAAGCCTTAGTAAAGGTAAGCTCGACCATAGAGATTTTTCACGACTACATGCGGTAAAAATCGAGCTTTACATCACAATTAGCACTATTTACGCAGTTTGTTGCAATTTTGATGCTTGCCTGAACGGTTTTTATTAGCCTAGCCTCACTTAGGGGAACCTAATAGTTCCCTCCTTTTGAGCAAACAATTAACCGGGCTAATGCAAGCCCCTAAACCGCATGTAAGGAGCCTACGCATGGCACACTTCTCCATTGCATCGCGCGCTAGCTCACGCACACTCTCAGCCCTAGCGGTGCTGGCCATGGCCGCCATACCGACAGGCGCCGTCGCCAACCCCACCACCCCCGCTCCCACGGTAAGCGCGACCACCACTGTTGCCACCACCCCTTCAGCCACCCCCTCAGCCACCGCGCTCAACACTGAGGCTTACCAGGTCACCGGCACTGTGGTACCTAACGGTAACTACCAAAGCGTCGCCAACGCTAAGGGCGAGGTATTCATTGGCGCTTCTGTGGGACGCCCCCCGATCAAGGAATCCACCCTGGTTAAGGGCCACTATGACGCCTCTGGCAAGTTTGTGATCGACAAGCAGATCACTCCTGCCGCAGCTGCAGATGGTAAGGGTGTTAACGGGGTTTACGGCGTGGCCGTGGACGACGCTAACGGTTATGTGTGGGTTAGCAACACTCGCCAAAACACGGTGGCTGTTTACAAGCAGTCTGACCTGTCGCTGGTTAAGCAGTACCCGGCTAACGCCGTCACTCACGCCCGCTCTATGAGAGTAATTGGTGACAGTGTCTACGTAACTGAAGCTGCTCGTGGTAAGGGCGGCGGCATTAAGGTTTTCAACGCTAAGCAGCTTGACGCCGCCCCCACCACCATTGACTTGCCCGAAGGTGCAGTGCCGATGGACTTTGATGTGGATAGCGTCAGTGGGCGCCTGTTTACGGTAGACCTGAAGCTGAACAAGGCATACGTAATTGACACTAAGAACTCTAACCAGGTCACCAGCTATGACCTGCCTGGCGCTAATGGCGCCTCGGGTGTGGCCTATGATCCGGCCAACAACCGTTTGTTTGTAGCCAACCAGAGCTCTAACAATGCAGTGGTGCTGGACCTGAGCACCGGCAAGGTGATTGCCGATATTCCTACCGGCAACCAAGCCCTGGGCGCTGTCTACTCCAACGGCTACGTCTACGTGGGCAACCGCACCGCCGGCACGGTTAGCGTAATTAACGCTTCCAGCTTGAAGGTTGAGGCTATTTTGCCCACTGGCACTAACCCCAACCACCTGTCGGTTAACCCTGATGGCAGCGTGAATGTGTTGGATAAGGCTCCCAGCAATAACCAGATCTTCCGCATTGCCCGTAAGGGGGCTACCCCAACGCCGACCACTCCGGTGCCGGCGCCCACTAGCGGCCCCACGGCTGCACCCACCAGCCCGGCCAACCCCACGGCTGCGCCAACTGCGGCCCCAGTGCCTACCAGCCCAGCTAGCCCCACCGCTAAGCCGAGCGTTCCGGCTTCACCGGCTCCTACCAGCCCAGCTAAGCCCAGCGCCTCAGCAACCGCGCCAGTAACCATTACCCCGCTGCCGGGTAAGGTCACTGGTGATCCGCTGCAGCCCAAGGGCGCCGCTAACCAAGGTGAGGGCGGCCGCCCGAGCCTGGCTAAGACTGGTGCAGCCAGCATTGTGGGCCTGGCTGCGCTGGCATTGATCGGCGCCGGCGCCTTCATGCTGCGCTCACGCCGTCGCGCCTGAGCTGGCCAGCGTCATCCTTTAAGACACAAGTGGGGGGTCGAAGCTTTGCTTCGACCCCCCACTTACGCTTTGGTTTCTTTACTGCATGTCTAAAGCTTATTTACTGCTTTGACAGCCGTTTACCTAATGTTTAGGTGTTTAGCACAGTAGACCTTCGCGCTGGGCCTGGGTTAGCAGAGCCGGGCGGCTGGTTTCTTCCATGCCGTTGTTAGCGCAGGTTTGACGCCCTAGCGATGTATATCTATTCACTGTGGCCACGGTCAGGCCCAGTGCGTTAGAAGTTTCCTTGGCAGTGTGTCCCTGCGCATAGGAAAGCAGCACATCACGGCGGCGTCCCTGCAGGTTATCGGTGATGACATAGTCGATGTAGGGGCGCACCTGCACCCACGAAACCGGGCTTAAGCGCCTGCCAGTGGCCACTTCCAGCACTGCACGACGCAGCTCAGATCCGGACACACACCGAGTAAGCACGGCCTGCACACCTAATTCACATACGCTACGCAGCAAATAGGGCTGTTCTGAGCTTTGATATGCCACTACTGGCACTTTAGCTTTTGTAAGCTGTTCTACTTGCTCAATAACTTTATTGGTGCGCTGCGCATCTAAATCAACGACCGCCACATTTATACGACGCTGATTTAAACCTAGCTGCGCAATATCGTTAAGATAAATAATCTGATTAGTTTGCGCCACTTTAGCTAAGGCTGCGTACAGACCTAAACGTAATACTTCGCAGTCACCAATGATAGCGATGCTATAGCGCT
>ERZ773250.282-NODE-282-length-32067-cov-5.585780_pt1 | contig 32067 bp, 20 predicted proteins | sample MGYA00511258_ERZ773250 | MGnify/ENA primary metagenome ERZ773250 (study PRJEB29015, sample SAMEA2738164) | human oral metagenome | biome: human oral; feature: human-associated habitat; material: saliva | place: China | collected 2187 ... | reverse complement strand
CGACACCGGTCACGTACTTGCCGGTCCCGTCAGCCAGCTGCCCGGCCCCGGAGGAGAGCCGACCCACCCCCGCGGAGAGCTGACCGGACGCGTCGGCCAGTTGCGACGATCCGCTGGCGAGTCGGTCCGCTCCCTCAGCCAGACGGGCCGTCGCAGCGGGTAGGGCGGAGGTCTGGCTTCGCAGTTGCTGCAACCCACCCAGCAGCTGGGTCGCGCCGGTGTTGAGCTGTTCGGCGTTAGTGCGCAACGGCCCGGCCTTGGTGAGGATGGTGTCGGCGCCTTCGCGAAGTTTTGTGACCCCACCAGTCAGTTTCTGCACTCGCTCATTGATCGTCGACGGCAGCTGTTCCAAAGCGGTCAGGGGATCGGTTCCGGCGGGAACAACCTTCGCCATTGCGTCGCGCAGTTTGATGACCGACTCGGTCATACCCAACCCCATCCGCGAGAACCCGCGGGCGGTTTCCAGCAGGGTCTTCCCGGTCTTCGGATCGGTATGCTGCAGCACACCGAGGGCAACCTTCGCTCCTTGCTGGAATCCCTTGCCCAGGGCGTCGTCCACCCCCTGTTTGTAGGCGTCGCGAAGCAATGTGCAGGTCTCGGTGTTCTCCACCGGACACTTCCAGTTCGCGACCAGTCGCTGGGAGAACTCCTTCAACTCCGACGGTGGTGGCGTGTCACCGGAGGCGTACCCGGCCAGTGTGGAGTCGAGTTTGTTCAGTTGGGCGTCGAAGGCCTCGAGCTTGGAACGCACCTCGTCAATGGTGACGCCGTCAGAGCCCGGAAAGTACTGTCGGAGAGCCTGGTGGGCCTCGCGCAGGGTCGGGACGAGCTGCCCAAGGGCTGCCTGCGCCTCCTTCATAGCTTCGGGGTTGAGTTGGGAGTTCAGTCCCGATTCGAGCTGGGCCAGGCCGTCGCGCAGCTCCCCTACCCCGTCGAGGACGGTGACGGCACCCGAGGTGTATCCGGGGATACCTTTCAGCAGCGGCGTGGCCCCGTCGGTGAGCTGGTTCACCCCATCCGCGAGCTTGGGCGCCTGGGCGTTCAGCTGAGCGATGCCTCCCGCGAAGGTCCGGGCACCACCCGCGAGGGTACCGGCCCCACCCGCGAGGGTTGCCACTGCACCGTTGAGTTTCTGCGTTCCTTCGGCCAGGGTGGTCGCGGCGCTGCTGAGTTCCTGTCCCCGGGTAGACAACTCACCAAGCCCGTCGGCGAGTTTTCCGGAGTTCTCAGCCGCCGCGGTGGCCCCCTCAGAGAGCTGGGAACCGGCGTCGTTGAGTTTGCCCGCCCCGTCGACGACCTCCTTGAACTGCTCCCCCACCCTGTTGAAGCCGATGTAGATGTTCTCCAGGTAGGCCTTCGTCAGGGTGGCATTGATGGTGTCAGTGGCCAGGCCCGCGATGTCGTGCGCGAGGGCTGCATCGGCGAAGGGTGCGTTCTGGGAGACCACGACGTCAACGGTGGCTTGTTTCGCGATGGCGGCATCGTTGCTGCTGAAGGAGGTCGCGGCCTCGGAGAATCCCTCAGGGATGGTGACCACTGCGGCATAGCGACCGTCTTTCAATCCGGCATCGGCGTCCTCGGCATCGGCGATGGTCCACGAAATGTTGGGGCCCTCCCGGGCCACCATCTCGGAGGCCAGCTGCCGACCCAACGGCACGATCTGTCCGTTGACGGTGACCGCCTTGTCGTGGTTGACCACCGCGGCATGGATTCCTTGCTCGTTGCTGCCGCGCACCAACCCCAGCAGCATGCCGCAGGCAAGCAGCGGCACCAGGGCCAGCACGACGAGCCCCGGCCAACCGAGGCGATGTCCGGAATGAATGCTTTCAGGTCTCATCGCATGCTCCTGACAGATGGGCCGACGACCAGCACGCCGTCGACGGGAAGGGCGTCGAGAATCGATTCGCTACTGGCGCACAGCACCAACGCGGAGGTGCCGTCGCTGCGGAACCTGCTGATCAGCTCGGTCAGGCGTTCGTCGCCCACATCGATGCTCTCGACCGAGTCGACGAAGACGACGCTGCCCGGAACCGGACGCAGCAGCACCAAGGCCTCGGGCTCCCTGGCCAGGTCGGTGTAGCGGGTTCGGCGGTGCACAGCAGCCGCAGCTCCGGGAAGTAGCTCCCCCGCCACCCGGGCTCGCCCGGATGTGATGCCGAGCCTACCCGACAGTGCCAGCGCCAGACCGGTGCGGGAGGAGACGGGACCCGCGATGCCGATCACGTTCCCGAGCTCCAGCGCCAGGCTGGTGGGCGGCAGCAGATCCTCGACGGCGACCTCGTCGGCGTAGAGCACGTGGTCGCCGCCGGGCCACTGGGCCAGTTTCAGTTTTTCCGTGAGGACCTCACCCTCGACGTCGAAGGTGGGCAGGATCTTGTTCAGCCAGCGGGGCAGCCACCAGGCCCGCTCCCCCAGCAGCGCCATCACCGCGGGAACCAGCGTCATACGCACGCAGAAAGCGTCGATGGCTACGCCGACGGCGAGGGCGAAGGCGATCTGTTTGATAGAGCTGATGCCCTCCGGGACGAAGAACGCAAACACCGCAAACATGATCACCGCGGCGGCCACCACCACGGGGCCGGATGCGACCATGCCGTCGCGGATCGCGTCGACGGGTTTTTTGCCATGCACGTACTCCTCACGGACCCGGGAAATGAGGAACACCTCGTAGTCCATGGCCAGACCGAACAGGATTCCCATCAGCAGGATCGGCAGGAAGGAGATCACGGGCATACCGCGTTCCAGGTTGACCATTTCCTTCAGGTAGCCGTCGTTGAACACGAGCGTGGTGGCCCCGAAGGCGGCTCCGACCGACAACAGGAAACCGAGAGTGGCCTTGACGGGCACCCACACCGACCGAAACACAGCGGCCAGCAGCACCAGCGACAACCCGACCACGAGCACCCCGAACGGCAGCAGTGCCCCCACGAGGCGGGAGTTGACGTCGATCTGCATGGCGGTCATGCCCGTGACGGCAGTCTCGACTCCGTAACGTTCCAGCCACTGGTCGTGCCGGTCTCGCAGGGCCTGGACGAGATCGGCGGTAGCGGGGTCGTCGGGTCCGGTGGTGGGCACCACCTGGAGCATCGCAACCTCCGCGTTCTGGTTGGGGGTGGCCAGCGGCACCGCGGCGACACCGTCGATCGCCTCCACCTCCTCCTTGAGGTCGGCCACCAGTTTCAGCGGATCCCTGCTGGAGATGACGTCGGCGGTCAGCACCAGCGGGCCGTTGCGCCCCACTCCGAAATGTTGCGAGATCAGATCGTAGGTGACGCGGTCTGGGGCCCCCGCGGTGTGCTGCCCGGAATTCGGCAAGGCGGTACGCAATCCCAGACCCGGGATCGTCAACGCCCCGAGGCAGACCACCACGACCAGCAGCACCACGACGGGATGCCCGGTGGTGACGCGACCCCACCAGGCAAACGCACCACCTCTGCGGGGCCTGCGACGCCGCCGGGGCCTTCTCGGTCGGGGTCGCAGTCGCTCCCCCAACAGCCCCATCAACGCGGGCAGCATCGTCAGCGCGATGAACACCGCCAGCACGATGGCCAGGGCCGCGAACGCGCCCATCACAGTGAGGAACGGAATCCCCGACACCCCGAGACCGAGCAGGGCGATGAATACCGTCAGTCCGGCGAACACCACCGCCGAACCGGCGGTCCCGACGGCGCGGGCCGTCGACTCCTCCGCCGCCATACCCTCGCCCAGCTGGTTGCGATGGCGGGAGAGAATGAACAGGGCGTAGTCGATGCCGACCGCGAGCCCCAGCATCACGGCCAGCATCGGGGTGGTCGAGTTGATGCTGGCCAGGCGGGTGAGAAGCAGCATGACGGCCATGGTCACCCCCACCCCCGTGACCGCGGTCAGCAGCGGCAGCCCCGCGCCTATGGTGATGGGGAGGACGCTGTCGGCACTGCTATAGTGGCGGAGCGCCGAACTCAGGGCGCGGCCCGAGAAGAGCTGCTGTTCCATCGTGTAGACCTCCCCGAAGTGACGGTCTACCCCCTGCACCTCGACGACCCACTGGCGCTCATCGGCACGTAGTAGCCCCTTGCTGTAGAGGAGGCGCACACAGCTACGCGCACCCGTCTCACGGAGTAGCTTGGGCCACTGAGGGTACTTGCTGAGGTCGAAGACGCCACCGCTGCGAGCACGTACGAGCAGCTCGGCATCCGTGCGCTCCGTCCCCGCCAGGATGAGCTCCACATAGCCATTGTAGACCGAGAGGACGCAGACCAGCGCCATGGCGACGATGGCTACGGCGAGGGTGGAGACCCCCGTCACATAGTTCACCGCATGTAGGCGCGATCGGCTGAAAAGGTAGCGGAGCGCTATACGTAGGCTGAGCACGTCCCTCCTATATATAATATGGTATCGGGGCCTCTAGCGACCCAGCAGCTCGTCGATACGCTCGAGGTAGTCGAGCGAGTCGTCGATGAAGAAGGTCAGCTCGGGCAGCTTACGCAGCTGCTTGCCCACACGCAGGCCCAGGTCGTAGCGGATAGCACGGGCGTTGGAGCGGATGGTCTCCAGCAGTTCCTCCCCGCGCTCGGTGGGAAAGATCGAGAGGCGCACGCGTGCGATGCTTAGGTCGGGGCTCACGGTGACCGAGGTGACGGTGATCAGCGTCCCGGGTAGGGCCTGGGTCTGCTGGCGGAAGAGGTCACTGACTTCCTTTTGTATCAGCCGATTGATGCGGCTCATTCGGGTATTGTCCATTATGCTATGCTGTCTAGTTGGTACGGCACAAAGATACGTAAAAGCCTGCGGCGACCGCACGCAGCAGGCGGGCCGACGCACCGCACCCCCACTACTCCACCCCACTGCTACTCGCTAAGAGCAGCGGCAAAGGCCCTTGCTGCGTCCGATCCCATTTACCCTTAGGCAAGGCCATTATCTGTGTGATCGCAGGCCGCGGACTAGGCTCGGGGCTCCATGAAGGATATCCCTCAGCCTCGCGATGGGTATCCATGGCGCGAGCGACTGGCGTCCCTCAGCGCGCTGACTGCTATCCCTCAGAGGCGCGCTCCCTATGGGTGCACTCCGCCGAGGGCTTAGCCCTCCCTTCGCTGGAGATGGGATGAGGCTGGAGGCGCGAGCTGCCTCGGGGTACGGTCGCGGCCTACGCCTCCGTGCGGGGCGAACGTAGGGATTACGTACCTTTGCAGAAACGATATAAACACAGCATAGATATGAGTGAGATTAAGAACTTCGTCGAAGAGCTACGCTGGCGTGGCATGATCCATGATATGATCCCCGGGACAGAGGAGGAGCTCGCCAAGGGCATGACCTCCGCCTACCTCGGGATAGACCCCACGGCGGACTCGCTGCATATAGGTCACCTCGTGGGCGTCATGATGCTGCGCCACCTACAGCGCGCCGGCCATCGCCCCATCGCCCTACTGGGCGGCGCTACGGGGATGATCGGCGACCCCTCGATGAAGTCGGACGAGCGCAAGCTGCTCGATGAGGAGACGCTGAAGCGCAATCAGGCTGGGATCAAGAAGCAGCTGTCAAAGTTCCTTGACTTCGAGAGCGACGCCCCCAATGCTGCCATCCTCGTCAATAACTACGACTGGATGAAGGACTACAGCTTCCTAGGCTTCATCCGCGACATCGGCAAGCACATCACCGTCAACTATATGATGGCTAAGGACTCGGTCAAGAAGCGTCTCAACGGGGAGAACTCCAACGGGATGTCCTTCACTGAGTTCAGCTACCAGCTCCTCCAGGGCTACGACTTCCTATACCTCTATCGCAACTACGGCTGTCGCCTGCAGATGGGAGGCTCGGACCAGTGGGGTAATATCACCACGGGGACGGAGCTCATCCGCCGCAAGGACGGGGGCGAAGCCTTCGGCCTCGTCTGCCCGCTGATCACCAAGGCCGACGGAGGTAAGTTCGGCAAGACGGAGAGCGGCAACGTATGGCTCGACCCCGAGCGCACGACGCCCTATGCCTTCTACCAGTTCTGGCTCAACGTCAACGACGCCGACGCTGCCCGCTATATCAAGATCTTCACCACGCTCTCCCGCGAGGAGATCGCCGCCCTCGAGGCCGAGCAGGCGGCAGCGCCTCATCTACGTGCGCTGCAGCGTCGCCTGGCGGAGGAGCTGACCGTACTGGTACACAGCCGCGCCGACTACGAGGCCGCTGTAGCCGCTTCGGGGATCCTCTTCGGGCAGGGCACACGCGAGCAGCTCCAGACGCTCGACGAGGCTACACTGCTGGCTGTCTTCGAGGGGGTACCTCAGTACGAGGTCGCCCGTACCGAGCTCGAGGCAGGCCGTCGCCTCATCGAGCTCCTGACGGAGGATGCCGCCATCTTCCCCTCCAAGGGTGAGCTGCGCAAGCTCGTCCAGGCTGGAGGCATCAGCATCAATAAGGAGAAGGTCAGCTCCACGGACGAGCTGATCACCACCGAGCAGCTCATCGACGGGCGCTACCTGCTCGTGCAGCGCGGCAAGAAGAACTACTACCTCCTCATCGCCCGCTAGCCTAGCCCACGCAGCGCCTAGACTCAAACTACTAAGCAGACAGACATCATGAAGTTCTCAAAAGGAATCATCGCAGCCGTCGTGGCTGTCCTCGTCCTCCTCTGGGGGGTATCGAAGTATAACGGCCTCGTAGGCTCGCAGGAGCAGGTCAATACGGCCTGGGCTCAGGTGGAGAATAACTACCAGCGCCGTGCCGACCTCATCCCCAACCTCGTCAACGTAGTCAAGGGCTACGCTAGCCACGAGCGTGAGACCCTCGAGGGCGTCATCCAGGCACGTAGCCGCGCCACGAGCACCACGATCGATGCCAACAATATGGACGAGGCCGCACTGGCCCGCTTCCAGCAGTCACAGGATGCCCTCTCCTCGGCCCTCTCCCGCCTGATGGTCGTCGTGGAGAAGTACCCCGAGCTGAAGGCCAACGAGCAGTTCCAGACGCTGATGGCGCAGCTGGAGGGCACGGAGAATCGCATCGCCACGGCGCGCCGCGACTTCAACGAGGTCGCCAAGACCTACAACCTCGAGGTGCGTAGCTTCCCCAACTCGCTGATCGCGGGCATCACGGGCTTCCGTCCCCGCCCCTATTTCACGGCTCAGGCTGGCAGCGATGTAGCTCCCGTGGTCGACTTCTCCTCTAGTCAGAAGTAGCGCCTATGCTGCAGTATCTACAGCCTGCTCCCATGACTTCCTTCGGGGAGCGTGGGGGCAGGCTTCGTCATATAGCCTGCGCGCTCAGCCTCCTCTTAGGACTGGTACTTAGCCTCGGGCTCTCGAGCCTAGAGCTCCAGGCGCAGAGCTCGAGCGGCACGGTCTACACGGTAGAGCGTGTCCCGAAGGTCTTCGCCCAGGACAGCCTCCAGCTCTTCTCCGATCCCGAGAACTACATGAGCCCTAACGTGCGAGATGTGCTGAACGCTTTGCTCACCGAGCTACGTAGCGACACGGGGGTCGAGTGCGCCGTCGTGCTACTGCCCAGCATCGGAGAGCGCGATATCGAGGGCTTCGCCACCGAGCTCTTCCGCAGCTGGGGCATAGGCTCCCGCACGCTCAACGATGGGCTGCTGATACTCCTCGTCCTCGACCAGCGCAAGGTACGCTTCGAGGTCGGCTATGGCCTCGAGGGTACGCTGCCCGATGCCACGGCCTCCCGCATCCAGCGCCGAGTGATGATCCCCCTCCTCCGTCAGGGCCACTATGCGGATGCCTTGATTATGGGGGTAGAGGCTGTGAAGCAGGAGCTGACCACAGCAGGCTACCGCTCAGATCGGCACACTGCCCGAGGGCCTAGCAGCGAGGGCCTCGGGCTGGATAGCTCTGCGCTCCTCTACCTCTACATCCTCATCGTAGCGATCATTGCCTTCTCGCTGGTGAACAACCTGCAGGGCGTGGTACACCAGGCACAGCGTGGGCAGCGCCAGCTCCTCCTCAGCTATCCCAGCCTACGCCGCACCTACCGCATCTGGGCCGTAGTGCTCTGCCTACTTTGCCTGCCCGTCGGCATCCTATACTATATATATATGCAGCGCAGGCTCCAGGAGATCGAGCAGCGCCTCTCGCGCTGCCCGCACTGCCAGGTCGGGCTCCTCGAGCAGCTGAGCCCCGAGGAGAGCTACAGCTACCTGACGCAGCCTCAGCGCCTAGAGACCGCCCTCGGCTCGCGGCGCTATGTCGCCTTCGCCTGCCCTGAGTGCCACGAGCGGGAGCTCGTCGGAGAGGACCTCTCGAGCCACTGGAGCGTATGCCGCCAGTGTCAGGCACGTACGGCCGAGGTCGTCGGGGAGCGGCGCATACGCGTGGAGGGTATTCGCTACATACGTACCGAGCTACGCTGTCGCAACTGTGGGGAGAGCGATCACCGCGACTATCGCGACAATTCGACCGATGACGCAGCCCTCGGCGCTATGCTCCTCGGTGGGCTTTTGAGTGGCGGCCGTCACCGCGGAGGGGGCTTCGGAGGCGGAGGCTTCGGCGGGGGCTTTGGTGGAGGCAGCTTCGGTGGAGGCTCCTCGGGCGGCGGTGGCGCAACCAGCGGGTGGTAGCCCTTCGGAGGCTCGACACCTAGCTAGTCCAGGCAGCCCACGACCCTAGGACAAGGGCTCAGCGCCCACAGCGATACGCGGAATTAGCGTACCTTTGCATCCTCAATCACATTGATACAAGCCTAAATACATAGATGAGTGACAAGAGCAGCATGACTTCGCAAGAAATCCGCGAGTCGTACAAGCAATTCTTCCATAGCAAGGGGCACCAGATCGTCCCCTCTGCTCCCATGGTGATCAAGGGCGACCCTACGCTGATGTTCACCAATGCCGGGATGAACCAATTCAAGGACATCATCCTCGGGAATGCCGAGATCAAGTACCCCCGCGTGACCGACTCGCAGAAGTGCCTGCGCGTCAGCGGCAAGCACAACGACCTCGAGGAAGTAGGCCACGACACCTACCACCACACGATGTTCGAGATGCTGGGGAACTGGTCCTTCGGGGACTACTTCAAGCACGAGGCCATCGACTGGGCTTGGGAATACCTGACCGAGGTACTCAAGCTGCCCAAGGATCGCCTCTATGTGACCGTCTTCGAGGGAGCACCCGACGAAGGCCTAGAGCGCGACGATGAGGCCGCGGGCTTCTGGGAGAAGCACCTCCCTGCCGAGCGCATCATCAATGGCAACAAGCACGACAACTTCTGGGAGATGGGCGATCAGGGTCCCTGCGGCCCTTGCTCCGAGATCCACGTGGATATCCGCCCCGAGGAGGAGCGCGCCCAGATCGACGGACTGAGTCTGGTGAACCAAGGCCACCCTCAGGTCATCGAGATCTGGAACCTCGTCTTCATGCAGTACAACCGCAAGGCCGACGGCTCACTGGAGCCCCTGCCCAAGCGCGTCATCGACACGGGGATGGGATTCGAGCGTCTCTGCATGGCCATACAGGGCAAGACGTCCAACTACGATACCGACATCTTCACCCCGATGATCCAGGCCATCGCCACGCTCACGGGGATAGAGTACGGTGCTGCCAAGGAGTCGGACGTGGCGATGCGTGTCATCGCCGACCACATCCGTACCATCGCCTTCGCCATCACGGACGGGCAGCTGCCCTCCAATGCTAAGGCGGGCTACGTCATCCGCCGCATCCTGCGCCGCGCCGTACGCTACGGCTACACCTTCCTCGGGCGTCGCGAGGCCTTCATGTACAGCCTCCTGCCCGTACTCATCCAGACCATGGGCGAGGCTTACCCCGAGCTCGTGGCAGGCCGCGAGCTGATCGAGAAGGTGATGCGCGAGGAGGAAGAGAGCTTCCTGCGCACGCTGGAGACGGGCATCCGTCTACTGGACAAGCAGATCGAGGAGTGCAAGCGCCTGGGCCAGCAGGTGCTGGACGGGCAGGCTGCCTTCGTCCTCTACGACACCTACGGCTTCCCGCTTGACCTGACGGCACTCATCCTCAGCGAGCAGGGCATGACGGTCGATGAAGCGGGCTTCGACGCTGCGATGCAGCAGCAGAAGGAGCGTGCGCGCAATGCCGCCGCCATTGATGCAGGCGACTGGATCAGCGTCCACGAAGAGGCTGCCGTACGCTTCGTAGGCTACGACCAGCTAGAGACGACGACGGAGATCCTCCGCTATCGCCAGGTCAAACAAAAGGGACAGGAGTACTACCAGGTCGTCCTCAGTGAGACGCCCTTCTACGCCGAGATGGGCGGACAGGTCGGTGACCGTGGTGCCCTCATCGCCTCCGATGGCACGCGCTACGCTATCTTCGACACCAAGCGGGAGAACAACCTAGCCATCCACCTGATGAAGCAGCTCCCCGCCGAGCTGGAGGGTAGCTTCCGCGCTATCGTGGATGCCGAGCGTCGCCACCGTATCGAGGCCAACCACTCCGCTACGCACCTGCTGCACGAGGCCCTACGTGAGGTCCTCGGCGCGCACGTCGAGCAGAAGGGTTCCTTCGTCTCTGACGAGGTGCTGCGCTTTGACTTCGCCCACTTTGCCAAGGTAGAGCCCGAGCAGCTCCGCGCGGTAGAGCGCCTCGTCGCCGATCGTGTCCGCGCCTGCCTTCCCCTACAGGAGTACCGCGAGGTACCCATCGAGGAGGCACGTCAGATGGGCGCCATGGCGCTCTTCGGCGAGAAGTACGGCGACCACGTCCGCGTGATCCGCTTCGGCAGCTCCACGGAGTTCTGTGGCGGTACACACGTCCGCTCTACGGGTGTCATCGGCACGGTACGCATCACCAGCGAGTCCTCTGTGGCTGCAGGCGTACGCCGCATCGAGGCCGTGACGGGCGCCGCTGCCGAGGAGTACCTCTATGCCCAAGAGGATCTCCTGCAGAGCATCCGCGGGCTCTTCAACAACAGCCCGCAGCTCATGACGGCCATCCAGAAGATGTTCGAGGAGAACAGCGAGCTGGCTCGCCAGGTAGGTGACTACGTCAAGCAGCAACTCCTCGAGGTCAAGCGCCGCCTACTGGAGAAGCGCCACGAGGTGAACGGTATCCGCCTCTTCCTCCTGCGTCAGGACGTCCCCAGCGAGATCATCAAGGATCTGGCCTTCCAGATCGCAGGTGAGCTCAGCGAGCCCTTCGTCTTCATCGGAGCCCAGGAGGGCAAGACCTCGGGCAAGCCCAACCTCACGCTGATGCTGAGTAAGGACCTCGTCGAGAGCCGTGGCTGGAATGCCGCCCAGCTCCTCCGCGCGGCAGCCAAGCACATCCAGGGCGGCGGCGGCGGTCAGCCTCACTTCGCTACCGCTGGGGGGAAGAACGCCGACGGGCTCAATGCCGCGGTAGACCAGCTGCTGGCTGACCTCGGACTCCAGGCCTAAGGCACACCTATGATCCTAGGCACAGACCTACTCGGTCGCAGGCTGCCCTCGCTCGTCGAGGAGCTGGCCTGCGACCGTTTTTTTGTTCTGATCGACCCCGCGCTTCGACAGCTGCAGGAAGCACGCATCGCCGAGCTCCAAGCGCAGCTCCCCCCCTCCACGGCCTACTACAGCCTCGAGTGCTCGGGCGAGGAGAGCAAGGGCACCAGCCAGCTCGCAGAGCTCTGGAGCTGGCTCGCCCAGGCAGGAGCCAGCCGCCAGAGCATACTCGTCATCATCGGCGGAGGCGCCCTGCTAGACCTCGGCGGCTTCGCTGCCGCCACCTACATGCGGGGCATACGGACGATCAATGTCCCCACGACGCTGCTGTCCATGGTAGACGCCTCCGTGGGGGGTAAGACCGCTATCGACTTCGCTGGGGTCAAGAACCTCGTCGGCGCTTTCCACCTCCCCGAGGAGGTCCTCATTGATACGGCCTTCCTCGAGACCCTAGCTCTAGACGAACTCTTATCGGGCTACGGGGAGATCATCAAGCACGCGAGCCTGCAGGGAGAGGAGGCCTGGCTCCAGCTGCGGCGCCTCGGCGACCCCGTCGGGCTCAGCGATGCGGAGTGGCTAGAGCTCATCCGCTCCAGCGTGGAGTATAAGGCGACGATCGTCGCGGCCGATCCCCGCGAGTCGGGCCTCAGGCGTATCCTCAACGCAGGGCATACCGTAGGCCACGCCCTCGAGGCCTTCGCCCTAGCGCGCCCCCAGGGGCAGAGCCTGCGGCACGGCGAGGCGGTCGTCCTCGGCCTCATCGTCGAGAGCTACCTCACGACGGAGCTCACGGGCTGCTCCCGCGACTACCTCCGCCAGCTGCTCTACCTCGCGCAGGAGCTCTACCAGCCTGCGCTCTACAGCTGCCGCGACTACGGCGAACTGATCTCACTGATGCGTCAGGACAAGAAGAACAGCCACGGCCTCATCCGCTTCGTCGGCATCAAGGCCCCCGGGGACTGGGAGCTGCTGGAGCTCCGTGACGAGGCACCTTTACGTGCCGCCCTAGACTTCCTCCGCGAGACCTTCGGACGGCTCTAGCCGCCCCTACCCTCCTCTAGCCAAACAGCCGCGCCCCCGAGCATTTCTAGATACTCGGGGCGCGGCTGTTTGGTGCTAGCACTAAGGGCTAGACAAAGAGATCGGGAGACTAAAGCGGAGCACTAAGGATACTCCAGGCGAGGCTCTGAGCTCCGCACCCTAAGGATAGAGCGGGCGTACCGCTAGAGGAGCTCGGGGGCAAGCACACCCTCCAGCTGGAGGAGCCAGCGCTTGGTCTCGAGGCCCGCACTAAAGCCGCCGAGGCCGCCACCACTGGAGACAATGCGGTGGCAGGGCAGGATGATGGCGATGGGGTTGCGTCCCAAGGCCTGGGCTACAGCACGCACGGCAGCGGGCTTACCCAGGCGCTGGGCCAGCTGGAGGTAGCTCAGCGTCTCGCCATAGGGCACACGGGCGAGCTCTGCCCACACCGCCCGCTGGAAGGGTGTCCCCACTGGGGCAAGCGGCAGATCAAAGTGCTGGCGACGCCCCGCGAAGTAGTCCGCCAGCTGCTGCCCCACGCGCCCTAGGAGCGTAGCGTCCTCGGCTGGGGGCTCAGTGCGTAGCTCCTCAGCGCCTACGCTAGGCCGCACCTCGCCTGGGAGGTCAAGCAGCGCGAGTGCGCCAGCTCTGATCCCCAGCGTGATCAGCCCGAGGGGCGAGGGGTAGGCGTAATAGTGCATCGACTGATCCATGGGCTGGAGGCGAAGCGACTAAGCTAAACACAAGGGGTGACACGGCTAGGCCTCGCTCGTGCGGCGCGCTACGAGCTCCGTCCAGTCCTGATGCTCGAGGTACCAGCGTACGGTCAGCTCCAGCCCCTCCTCGAACTGTAGACTAGGCTCCCAGCCCAGCTCCTCCTTGAGCTTCGACGAGTCGATGGCGTAGCGCAGGTCGTGCCCCGCACGGTCGGTGACGTAGGTGATGAGCTCCTCGGAGTAGCCCTCGGGATGCCCAAGGATGCGGTCCACGGTCTTGACCAGCAGGTGCACGAGGTCAATGTTGCGCCACTCGTTGAAGCCGCCGATGTTGTAGGTCGAGGCGATAGCCCCCTTGTGGAAGATGGTGTCGATGGCGCGGGCGTGGTCTAGGACATAGAGCCAGTCACGGATGTTCTCACCCTTGCCGTAGACGGGGAGCGGCTTGCGCTGGATGATATTGTGGATGAAGAGCGGGATCAGCTTCTCGGGGTACTGATAGGGGCCGTAGTTATTGGAGCAGTTGGTCACCAGTGTAGGCAGCCCATAGGTATCGTGGAAGGCACGGACGAAGTGGTCGCTGGAGGCCTTGCTCGCCGAATAAGGGCTGTGGGGATCGTACTTCGTCTCCTCGGTGAAGAAGCCGCCGTCCAGCTCCAGCGCTCCGTAGACCTCATCGGTAGAGATGTGGTAGAAGCGCTTGCCCTCATAGCCCTCGGGGCGCGCCGACCAGACCTCCTTGGCGGCCTGCAGCAGGCTCAGCGTCCCGAGGACATTGGTGCGGGCGAAGGTGAAGGGATCGCTGATGCTGCGATCCACGTGGCTCTCGGCCGCGAGGTGGATGATGCCGTCGACCTCGTGCTCCACGAGGAAGAGGCGCATGGTTTCGTAGTCGCAGATGTCGGCTTGGACGAAGGTGAAGTTCGGTGCCTCCGCCACGTCGGCTATGGTCTCGAGGTTGCCCGCGTAGGTGAGCTTGTCGAGGCAGATGATGTGGTAGTCGGGGTAGCGCTGGGTCATCAGGCGCACGACGTGCCCCCCGATGAAGCCCGCCCCCCCGGTGATGAGGAGGCTACGGGTATACTTAGTCATGGATGTTCGCTAGGATTAGGGGCAGGCAGCTCTGGAGCGAGCTGCGCCAGTGGGGGATGTGGAGCTCGGGAAGCGCAGCCTTGATCTTCGCCTTGTCTAGGAGCGAATAGAGCGGACGCACGGCAGCTGTGGGGTAGGCGCTCGTCGGTATGGGCAGCACCTCGCAGTCGAGGCCTGCGTACTCGCGTATGGCCTCGGCAAAGTCGTACCAGCTGGCCACCCCCTCATTGCTAAAGTGGTAGAGCCCGACCAGCGGCTCGGGGCGCTGGAGGAGCTGGAGGATGCAGCCCGCGAGATCTCGCGCATAGGTGGGGCTCCCGATCTGGTCCGCCACGACCGTGAGCTGGCTGCGCTCGCGCATCAGGCGGAGCATCGTCTTGACGAAGTTCGCCCCGTAGCTGGAGTAGAGCCAGGCCGTGCGCAGGATCGTATAGCGGCAGCCTGAGCGCTCGATGGCTTCCTCGCCCGCGCGCTTCGTACGACCATAGACGCCGAGGGGCGCCGTGGGCTGCTCCTCCTTTAGAGGGCTGTGCGCCGTGCCGTCGAAGACATAGTCCGTCGAGACGTGGATGAGGTAGGCGCCCGCCTCAGCGGCCCACTGGGCGAGCTGGGCAGGGGCTAGATGATTGAGCTGCTCGGCGAGCTCACGCTCGCTCTCGGCCTTGTCCACGGCGGTATAGGCCGCCGCGTTGATGATGAGTGCGGGCTGATGTGCCGCGAGGTAGCCTGCGAGGGATGCGGAGCTCGTGAGGTCGAGCTCGTCCAGATCGGGGGCTAGATAGGGTACGGCGGCGGCATCCAGCAGGCGGCGCAGCTCACTGCCGAGCTGGCCGCTGGCGCCTAGGAGTAGGAGGGGCTGGGCGTAGCTCATCGGATGTACTCGGCTAGCTTGGTAGCCTCCGAGAGGCGGGGGTGAGCGCTGTCCTTGGCCGAGAGGAGCACCCGTTCGCGCGGGATGCGCCAGTCGATCCCCAGCGCGGGATCATCCCAGGCGATCGCTCCCTCGGCCTCGGGGGCGTAGTAGTTGTCACACTTGTACTGGAAGACGACCTCCTCGCTCAGCACGCTGAAGCCGTGGGCGAAGCCGCGGGGGATGAAGAGCTGGCGGTGATTGTCCTCCGTCAGCTCTACGGCCACGTGCTGCCCGAAGGTGGGCGAGCCCCGCCGCACGTCTACCGCCACGTCCAGCACACGTCCACGGATGACGCGCACGAGCTTGGCCTGCGCCGCCTCGCCGCACTGGAAGTGGAGGCCACGCACGACGCCGTAGCTAGAGCGGCTCTCATTGTCCTGGACGAAGTGTACGGGTGCTACGAGCTCGGCGAAGAGGCGCTCATTGAAGGACTCGAAGAAGTAGCCGCGGGCATCCTCGAAGAGGCGCGGCTCGAGGATCTTGACCTCGGGGATCGCAGTGTCTAGGATCTTCATACGCTAGCGCTCGAGGAGCCTAAGGAGGTACTGACCATACTGATTGCGCTTCATCGGCTCGGCCACCTGACGCAGCTCCTCAGCGCTGAGCCAGCCCTGGTGGTAGGCGATCTCCTCGAGGCAAGCGACCTTGAGCCCCTGACGCTTCTCTATGACCTCGACGAAGGTAGAGGCCTCCGAGAGGGAGTCATGCGTGCCCGTATCGAGCCAAGCGAAGCCACGGCCCAGCGTCTCGATGCTGAGCTCGCCCGACTCGAGGAAGGCCTGGTTCACACTCGTGATCTCCAGCTCGCCGCGTGCCGAGGGCTTGACCCCAGCGGCCACGTCGACGACCTTATTCGGGTAGAAGTAGAGGCCGACTACGGCGTAGTTGCTCTTGGGCTGGGCGGGCTTCTCCTCGATGGAGATGCAGCGCCCCTCGGCGTCGAACTCCGCCACCCCATAGCGCTCGGGGTCGCTGACCCAATAGCCGAAGATCGTCGCCCTACCCTCGCGCTCGGCACGCGCCACCGACTGCTGCAGCAGCTGCGTGAAGCTCATACCGTAGAATATATTATCCCCCAGCACCAGGCAGGCGCTGTCGTCACCGATGAAGTCCCGACCGATGATGAAGGCCTGAGCTAGGCCGTCGGGGGAAGGCTGCTCGGCGTAGCTGAAGCTGAGCCCATAGCTCGACCCGTCACCGAGGAGGCGGCGGAAGCCGGGCAGGTCCTCGGGGGTGGAGATGATGAGTATCTCGCGTATGCCCGCGAGCATCAGTACCGAGATCGGGTAGTAGATCATCGGCTTGTCGTAGATGGGCAGGAGCTGCTTGCTCACGCCCTTGGTGATGGGATAGAGGCGCGTGCCCGCACCGCCTGCTAGGACTATTCCTTTCATCTATCTAGGTGAGTCGTTTGCCGTTCTGATTCTTAATGATGGATAAAGATACGGCTTTTGCCCGTATCCCCGCGAGCCCTCTGGGGCTACGCGCTCTAGCGGCTGCAAGCAGGCTCATCCCACAGGCGGCACAGCGGCTACTACGGCCTGTACTCGTAGCCGCTATAGGCAGTACGCTTTACCCGCCCTTGGCTGTGCTCTTCTCCACCCTAGGCTCTGCGCTTCGGCCGCCCCAAGTCTAGAGCGGGCTGAGAGGTATCCCTCACGGTGCTGACGGACGTCCCTCAGCTGCCTGACTGATATCCCTCACGGACGCTTCCCCTGAGCCCGGAGCATCCGCGACGGCTAGGGAAGCGCTCCGCGAGGCGCTGTAGGGCGATCCCAGCGCTGAGTGTCTGGACTTTGCGCCCCTTATTCGTATCTTTGTACTTCCTAGCCAGCGGAGGCGGCAGCTCGGGGGGATCCCGAGGTCGCAGCCCCGAGGCTAAGCCACCCACCGACAAAGTATAAGATAAGCAGAGAGCAATATGTCCATCGTACACGCACTGCAGAGCGCAGTGAGCCAAGCCGTAGAGCAGCTCTACGGACAGAGCGTGCCCCAGGAGCAGCTACAGCTGCAGAAAACACGCAGCGAATTCGAGGGTCAGTGGACCCTGGTGACCTTCCCCCTCTTGAAGATCTCCCGTAAGAGCCCCGAGGCTACGGCTCAGGAGCTGGGCGCGGCACTGCTGGAGCGTCACCCTGAGCTCGTCACCAGCGTGCAGGTCGTCAAGGGCTTCCTCAACCTCACCATCGCCACGGCGGCCTGGGTCGAGGACTTCAACGCCATACGCCACGATGCGGACTACGGACATATCCGCGCCACGGAGCAGTCTCCCTTGGTCATGGTCGAGTACTCCTCGCCCAATACCAACAAGCCCCTGCACCTCGGACACGTGCGCAACAACCTCCTCGGCTACAGCCTAGCCTTGATCCTAGAGGCCGCAGGGCAGCGCGTGGTCAAGACCAATATCGTCAACGACCGCGGTATCCATATCTGTAAGTCCATGCTCGCCTGGGTACGCTGGGGCGAAGGCGCCACGCCCGAGAGCACGGGCAAGAAGGGCGACCACCTGATCGGGGACTTCTACGTCCTCTTCGACAAGCACTACAAGGCCGAGCTCGAGGCCCTCATGGCCGCAGGCAAGAGCAAGGAGGAGGCCGAGGCCGCCTCTGAGCTGATGACCGAGGCGCGCGCCATGCTGCGCCGCTGGGAGGAGGGCGACGAGGAGACCGTAGCCATCTGGCGGATGATGAATAGCTGGGTCTATGCGGGCTTCGACGAGACCTACGAGCGTATGGGCGTCAGCTTCGACAAGATCTACTACGAGTCCGAGACCTACCTCGAGGGTAAGGCCGAGGTACTCCGAGGGCTGAAGGAAGGGAAGTTCGTCCAGGATCCCGACGGCTCGGTATGGGCCGACTTCACCGACGAGGGACTGGACCGCAAGATCCTACTGCGCTCCGACGGCACCTCCGTCTACATGACTCAGGACATCGGGACGGCGAAGAAGCGCTTCGACGAGTACCCCATCGACAAGATGGTCTACGTCGTGGGCAACGAGCAGGACTACCACTTCAAGGTGCTCTCCCTACTGCTCGACCGTCTCGGCTATGACTTCGGCAAGGGGCTCGTACACTTCAGCTACGGCATGGTCGAGCTGCCCAACGGTAAGATGAAGAGCCGCGAGGGCACGGTCGTCGACGCCGATGACCTCATGGACGAGATGATCGCCACGGCGCGCAGCATCGCCGAGGAGCAGGGCAAGGCCAAGGACATGAGCCCCGAGGAGACGGACGAGGTAGCCCGCCGCGTAGGCCTCGGAGCGCTGAAGTACTTCCTCCTCAAGGTCGATCCCCGCAAGAACATCGTCTTCCGCCCCGAGGAGATCATCGACTTCAACGGCAATACGGGCCCCTTCATCCAGTACACCTACGCCCGTATCCGCAGCGTGCTGCGCCGTGCCGCCGAGCAGGGTATCAGCTTGCCCGAGACCTTCGATCCTAAGACGCTCACCCTCGAGGCGAAGGAGCAGGAGCTGGTGGCTAAGCTCGCCGAGTACGCCGATGTCGTGGACGACGCAGCGCGCGACTTCAGCCCCGCACTTATAGCCAACTACGTCTACGAGCTGGTCAAGGAGTACAACCAGTTCTACCACGAGCACTCCATCCTCAAGGAGGAGGACGAGACGAAGCGTGCCTTCCGCCTCGCCCTCTCCGAGGTCATCGCCCGTACCATCGCCGCGGGCTCGGCCCTGCTGGGCATCGAGATGCCCGAGCGCATGTAGCCCAAGCCCCCAGCCATGGGCGCTACCAGCATCATCTAAGAGCGGAGGGACGCCCCGAGGCAAGCCGCCTCGGGGCGTCCCTCTGGCATTCATATAGCAGCTATGACGACTAGACAGATCCTCTACGCTCTCCTCATCGGCTCGGGGCTCCTCGCGGCCTGCAGCCCGAGCAGCAGCACCAGCGGGGAGCAGCGCGATCCCATCGACTACGTGAACCCCTACCTGGGGAGCATCAGCCACCTGCTCGTGCCCACCTTCCCCACGGTGCACCTACCGAACAGTATGATGCGCGTCCACCCCCAGCGCACGGACTACGCCGCCGAGCAGCTGGAGGGCCTCCCGCTCATCCTCACCTCGCACCGCGGGATCTCCGCCTTTGCCCTCAGCCCCCGCACCTCGCTGGAGGACTCCGTCCCCGCCGTCACACGCTACAGCTACGACCAGGAGGAGGTCAAGCCCTACCTCTACAGCGTACGCCTGCTGGAGCCTGAGGTCAGCGTAGGCTATGCCCCCGCAGCACGCAGCGCGCTCTATACCTTCGACTTCGAGGGACAGGGCTCGGGGCGCTACCTCATCTTCTCCACACCCGACGGCCAGCTACGTGCATCGGGACGCAGCATCTCGGGCTGGCAGCAGCTCTCCGACTCTACGCGCGTCTATCTCTGGGCAGAGCTGAGCGAGGCACCCAAAGCGCTTGGCCTACGGGAGGCACGTACGGGGCGCGTGCAGATGCAGCCCGACAGCGTCTCGGGCTCAAGTATCGTCGTGGCGCTCAGCGGCGATAAGGGCGCCCTGCGCTACGGCGTCTCCTACATCAGCGTAGAGCAGGCGCAGCGCAATGTCCAGCGTGAGATCCAGTCCTACGAGCTCAAGCTCGTGGCCAAGGCTGGGCGCAACGAATGGGCCAAGGCACTGGACAAGATCCAGGTCGAGGGCGGGACGGCCGCCGAGCGGAGCACCTTCTACACCTCCCTCTACCGCACCTACGAGCGTATGGTCTGCATCTCGGAGGAGGGACGCTACTGGTCGGCCTTCGACAACAAGGTACACGAGGACGGCGGCGTACCCTTCTACACCGATGACTGGCTATGGGATACCTACCGCGCCGTACACCCGCTGCGCCTACTACTCGACCCCGAGCGCGAGCAGCAGATGCTCACCTCGCTGCTGCGGATGGCGCACCAGTCCCCCGAGGGCTGGCTGCCTACCTTCCCCGAGGTGCAGGGCGACACGCACCGCATGAACGGCTCGCACACCATCGCCACCTTCGCCGATGCCTATGCCAAGGGCGTCACGGGCTTCAACCTCGCCGCGGCCTACGCTGCGGCCCAGCGCACGCTGGAGGAGAAGTCCTACCTTCCCTGGACCCGCATCCCCAAGGGGCCCCTCTCTAAGGCCCTCGACGAGCGTGGCTACATGCCCGCGCTACGTCCAGGCGAGCACGAGAGCGACCCACGCGTCACCCTCTGGGAGAAGCGCCAGAGCGTGGCCGTAAGCCTCGCTGCGGCCTACGACTACTGGACGCTGGCGCAGCTGGCCAAGTGCGCGGGGCACGATGAGGATGCCGCACGCTACCTACGCCGCAGCTACGACTACCGCAAGCTCTTCAACTACGAGACGGGCTTTTTCCATCCACGCGACAGCCGCGGGCAGTTCATCCAGCCCTTCGACTACGAGCTCTCTGGCGGCCTAGGGGCGCGCGACTACTACGACGAGAACAACGCCTACACCTACCGCTGGGGTGTACCGCACAATCCCGCCGACCTCATCTACCTGATGGGCGGCCGCGAGCGCTTCATCGCCAACCTCGACCAGACGCTGCGCACCCCGCTCAGCAAAGCCAAGTGGGAGTTCTACAGCCAGCTCCCCGACCAGACGGGCAACGTGGGGCAGTTCGCCATGAGCAACGAGCCCAGCATGCACATCCCCTACCTCTATACCTACGCTGGGGCTCCCTGGCGTACGCAGCGCCTGGTGCGCAAGCTCATCGACACCTGGTTCCGCAACGACCTGATGGGCGTCCCTGGGGATGAGGATGGTGGCGGACTAAGCGCCTTCGTCGTCTTCTCCATGATGGGGATCTACCCCGTGACGCCGGGGCTGCCCGTCTACGTGATCGGTACGCCCTTCTTCGAGAAGGTGACGCTGCAGCTCTCTTCAGGACGAAGCTTCGTCATCGAGGCTAAGGGCGCCTCCTCAGTCAATAAGTACATCCAGCGCGCCGAGCTCAACGGCAAGGCGCTCGACCGTGCTTGGCTGCGTCACAGCGAGCTCGCCTCGGGTGGCCGCCTCGTCTTCGTCATGGGCGACAAGCCCAATAAGGAATGGGGCGCCAAGCTCCCCCCACCCTCGGCCGATAAGATCGACCTCAAGGACGAGCGCTAGGCACCGTCCCGACCTAGGCTACTGCACAGCGCCCCGCAGCTTCTCGTAAGTTGCGGGGCGCTGTATCTTAGTACTACGATAAGCAGGCGAAGCGCACCGGTCTTCTAGTCTGCAGGCGACAGAGCGGCCTAAGTCGAGTGCCTTGCCCAAGGCCGCCCAGCGAAGGGACGAAGGGATTGCAGCGAAGCGAACACCTCCTCCCAGCTCGGTGAGGGATATCAGTGGCGGGGCTGAGGGATATCCCTCGCAGGCGTCACGGACGTCCCTTAGCCTCCTGACTGATATCCCTCAGAAGGCCTCCCCCTGGACCGTCCCGCCTCTAGGACAAGCCTCCCGCCTCAGCCCCCCAAAGCACAGCGCCCCACAGCTCACGAGGAGCTGCGGGGCGCTGTATCTAGCGGATCAAGTAGGCTAGCTAGGGGCTCAGAGAGCCAGCCCTAGTAGGGCCAGCTACATTCCCCGCGGCCTCTAGCGTGCCATGAGGGTGAGCTTATCCCCCGCCTTCATCAGTGGGAGCTGGAGGCGCCCCGAGTGGAGGAGCTGCTTGGGCTGCAGGAGACGCCCATTGAGGCGCAGCTCGTAGCGCTCGAGCCCCTTGGGCAGGGTGAGCTGATGGCGGTAGGGGCTGTGGCTGACGAGCTCGAGGTAGCTCAGGCTGCCGGGCTTCGACTGATCCCAGGAGAGGGAGCAGGTGGCATTGCCCACTACACGTAGGCCCGTGATCTCCCCCTTAGCCCAAGCCTTGGGCAGGGCAGGCAGGGGCGTGATGCTCCCCGTCTCGCTGCGCAGCAGCATCTCCATGATGCCCGAGGCACCACCGAAGTTGCCGTCGATCTGGAAGGGCGGGTGCGCGCTGAAGAGATTGTTCTCCGTGCCGCTGCCGTTGGCCTTGCCCGTCGTGGGATCCAGCTCAGCAACGGGGCGCAGCAGGAGGTTGAGCACCTTGTAGGCCTCCTCGGCATCCCCGAGGCGCGCACGGAAGTTCACCTTCCAGGCCATAGACCAGCTGGTGCTACTTGCCCCTCGGGCGTCGAGACTACGGCGTGCAGCCTCCACCAGCTCGGGCGTCTCCTCCTGGGTGATCTCGCTGCCGGGGTAGAGCCCGTAGAGGTGGGAGACATGGCGGTGGTGTGGCTCGGCCTCGGCGAAGTTCTCCATCCACTCCATGATACGTCCGTCGGGGGCGATCGTGGTAGGCTTGATGCGGGGGAGCAGCGTCGCCAGATGGCGCTGCGCCGCGGTGTCGACGCCGAGCGTCTTGGCCGCTGCGATGGTGTTCTGCAGGAGCTCGCGGATGATCTGATTGTCCATTGTAGAGCCCGCACAGACGGCCACGCTCTTGCCCTCGGGCGTCAGGTAGTGGTTCTCAGGCGAGGTCGTCGGTACGTTGACCAGATAGCCATTGCGCGGGTCCTCCACCAGTGTACTGGAGAAGAAGCGTGCCGCGCCGCGCATGATGGGATAGATGCGCTCGAGGTAGGCCTTGTCCTGCGTGTAGCGGTAGTGGTTGTAGAGATGCTGGCAGAGCCAAGCCGCGCCCGTATTCGTCGCGCCCCAGCTGGGATGCTCGCCAGGGGCGGTGAACTGCCAGAGGTTACCGAGGATGTGCGTCACCCAGCCCTCGGCATTGTAGAAGGCCTTAGCCGTGGCCTCTCCCGAGCGTACCTGGGAGGCGATCCAGTCGGTGAGCGGACTGACGGCCTCCCCAAGGTTGCCCTTCTCGCTAGGCCAGTAGTTCATCTGTAGGTTGATATTCAGATGGTAGTCCCCATTCCATGGCGCCTGGATGGTATTGGTCCATAGGCCCTGCAGGTTGGGCGGCAGAGCACCAGGGCGGGTACTGGAGAGGAGGAGGTAGCGGCCGAACTGCAGGTAGAGCGCAGCTAGCGCGGGGTCACGCTCAGGCTCGCGGTAGTAGGCGATGAGGCGCTGGTCGATCGGCAGGCTGAGGCGGGTCTCGTCGCTCCCCTTCAGGGCGATCTGCACGCGCCCCATACGCTCGCCGAAGGCCTGCCGCTGGGCGCTGCGGAGCTGTGCCTCACCGAGGCGCTCTGCCGCCACCAGCTGCTCGACGCCCCTGGCTAGGAGGGGGAGACGAGGGTCGTAGTAGTTGGTATTATGCGCCAGGTAGATCGTCACGACGGGCGCTCCGACGACGAGGAGCTCCTGCCCCTCAGCGATCAGCTGCCCGCCCTCGGGGAGCACGGGCCTAGCGAGGATAGCATAGCGCAGTCCTTGGCCGCCCTTGCCGTCGCTGAGGGCCCCGCTCAGGGTGAGCATACCGCCCATCACGGCCGTCTGGCCGCACTCGGGGCGGCTCAGCGTGAGGCGAAGCGTATCGCTCTTGGCCTCGGGACTGAGGTTCTCGATATGCAGTACCTGCACGTCCTGAGTCATGGAGCTGTAGAGCGTCTTGAGGCGGTAGGGACTGCCTGCGACCTCGAGGCGCTCGGTGCTGATCCCCTCCTGGAGATCGAGGCTACGGCGGTAGGCAGAGAGCTGCGGCGCACGCGTCCAGTCCAGCTGGAGGAAGCCCCCGACCTCGTAGCTGCCGTAGGGCACCTTGGCTCCACTACCGTGGCCGCTGCCCTTCCCCCCGCAGACGAAGGTACGGTACATCAGGGCCTCGGCCTCCTTGGCCTTACCTGCGAAGAGCAGCTGACGGATCTCGGGCAGGTGCTTGGCCGCCTCGGGATTGAGCGCCGTAGAGTCGATGCTGCCGCTCCACATAGAGCTCTCGTTGAGCGTGATGCGCTGTCGCTGCACGCCCCCATCGGAGAGCATCCCCAGGCGACCATTGCCCAGGGGGAGCTCCTCCATCATGCTGCGTGCGGGACGATCGAGGTGGTAGCTCAGCGCCTGGCGGTAGGCGCTGCTGTCCTTGAGTAGGGGGCTTGGAGTGGCCTTAGGGCGCACGCTAGCCGACAGCCCCAGCGGGAGCGTGAGGCTCAGGCCGAGAAGTAGGATGACTTGCTTGGGTCTATACATGGATAGCTTATGCTTGGTGAAGTGAGTCATAGGTGGTAGCCTAGCGACGTGCTAGGCGGCTAAGGCGATAGACTAGGGTCGCATGGGGGCGGATCGTCTGGGAGAGCTGCCCCTGTACGGCAGGCAGCGAGCGCTGCTCCACACAGTCGCGGACGCGGTAGCGCGCCTTAGCCTTGAGGGCGGAGAAGCGGGTGAAGTCGAAGTGTGCCGTCTGCTCCGAGTCCTTGAGGTTGGTCGCGGAGATGGCCACATCCCCATTGGCGAGATCCTTCATGAAGTAGATGATGCCCTGATCCTCTAGGATGAGCTCTGCCTGCTGGCCTAGCTCGTCTTGGTCTAGGGCTATGAGGTCGGCATTGGTGATGAGGCGCTTGTCCTCGGGGCTGATGGGCTTCGTCAGGTCGAAGGAAAGCAGCAGCGGCGAGGACCACATGCACCAGAGGGCGAACTGAGTCGTGTATTCGTCCTGCGTCATCCCAGGGCCCGTGGCGCAGAGATCATTGCTAGACTTCCCCGTCCCATGGATCCCGACGCACATCATATCGGCGTCATTGAAGCGGTTCACCCCGCTGTAGGGCCATAGCCCCTTCATATCCTCGATGCTCTGCGTCACGCCTATGCCGCCGGGCTTCCCCACCCAGCAGTCACGTGTATCATAGGTAGCACGCCAGGCAGAGGACCCCGTGCGTGCCCCCCACAGCCAAGGCTTGCGGGCGCCCCACTCACACATATAAAGAAGAATGCCCCCTGCCTCGCGCAGCGCAGTACCCATCGTACGGTAGCGCTCCTCGGCCGTAGCGGCGTCCTTAGGGGCATGGCAGTAGTCATACTTCAGGAGATCGACGCCCCACTGAGCATAGGTACGCGCATCCTGCTGCTCGTAGCCGAGCGAGCCATAGGCGCCTGCACAGGTACGCTCAGCAGCGTCGGAGTAGATCCCGAACTTCAGCCCCCGATCGTGGACGTAGTCTACGACGGGCTTCATCCCCTCGGGGAACTTCTTCGGGTCGGGCTGCGTAGCGCCATCGGCAGCACGCTGGGGGGCGTGCCATAGGTCGTCGATGATGAGGTAGCGGTAGCCTGCTGCACTCAGCCCCTGCGTCGTCATCGCGTCGGCCACCTGCCGCACGATGGAGGCGGAGATATTGCCCTCGACGACATTCCACGAGATCCAGCCCATGAAGGGACGTGCCAGCCCGAGGCTCTTGCTCACAGTGAGCTGGGCGGGGATGGTACGCTGCTGCTTGCCCGAGCTCACGATGAGGCTGTAGCTGTAGCTCCCTGCGGCAGGCGCTGTACCCTCGATGAGGCGGCGCTGCGCATTCCAGCGAAGGCCCTTGGGCAGGCCCTTGACGCTCAGCTGAGCCTCGGGAGAGGAGGCTACGATCTTGTGCATGAAGGGGCGATGCGGGAGGCTGAAGACCTCCGTAGCACAGCGCAGGCCGAGGCTATCGGACGCGCTTTGGGCCACCACTGGCAGGGCGCTACAGGCAGCCAGCAAGGCTAGTGAGAGTAGGTGCTTCATAAGGGGGAGTTCTATAAGGATTAGTAATTGTAGTGCGAAGATACGCCCTTTAGGCGAGTAGGCGAGCCCTGCGAAGCAGCACGCCGCGCGTAGCGTCAGCGTATCCCGTGCTGGCGGTAGCTAGCCGCCAGAGCCGAGGTCAAGCGCAGTAGGAGGTCGAAGAAGACCATCCGCGCATTGACATTCTGCGCTAAGTGACGCTGTGCCAGATCCAGCTCCTCCTGTACGACACGCACATTCTGCCCCGTGACGACACGGCGCAGATACTGGGCTATGCCCTGCTCACGACTGGTGAGGTAGTTCAGCTCGGGCTGCTGTAGGTTGTAGAGATAGAACTCTCGGAACATCCGTGCCAGGTACTCGATGAGCTGCGTCTGCTCGTCGCGGCTCAGCTGAGCGAGCTCATCGCCGAGGGCGCGCATCTCCAGCGGCTGGGCATTGACCGTAGCGCGGAGGATACGCTGTAGGTAGCCGAAGAGCTCGCGGTCGCTCGTGTCCTCACCGAGGAAGAGCTCGCGTGCACGGCGCCAGCTCCCATCCGCCAGGTGGGCTGCCAGCAGGGCGTCCGAGCCTGCGGGGACACTGGGCAGTGCCATCAGGGCGCCGATCAGCTCCCCCTCACTCAGTGGCTGCAGCTGCAGGCGCTGCATACGGCTGCGCAGCGTCCCCAGCACCAGCTCCTCCTGCATCGTCACCATGAGGATGACCGTGCGGGCTGCGGGCTCCTCGACGAACTTGAGGAGCTTATTTCCCAGCGCCTCCTGCATCCGCTCGGGACACCACACGATGAGCACACGATAGCCCTTCCCGCCGACGCGGTAGCTCAGATGCTGCTGCAGTTCGTCTCCCTCGCGGGCGAAGATCGAGGCACGCTTGCCCGTCGCCCCGAGCTGCTCCAGCCACTCCTCATAGCGCCCGTAGGGGCCACGCGCGAGGTACTGACGCCAGGGCTCGAGATAGTCGCTGCAGTAGTTGCGCCCTGCCTCATTGACGATGGGGAAGAGGTAGAGCAGCTCCTGCTCGGCATAGCCGTCGTAGCGGCGACAGGAGGGACAGTGTCCGCAGGCGTCGGTAGCACTGGGCTCCTTACAGTTGAGGTAGCGCGCATAGGCATAGGCCAGCCCCAGCGCCCCCGAGCCGTCCCGCCCGACGAAGAGCTGGGCGTGCGGCACGATGCCTCGCTGGGCAGTCTCCAGCAGGAGCCGCTTGGCAGCCTCCTGCCCGATGATATCACGGAAGTACATAGTCTATTCTTTGGTCGAAGTGCGCCCCTTGTCCTAGTCCCGCAGCGATGAGGGCGACGAAGCGCTCTATATAGCCCGCCCCCTCCTGGCTAATCATGCTCTCGGGGTGGAACTGCAGGCCGAAGGCGGGACGGCTGCGGTGTCTAAGGGCCATCACCACGGGCTCCTCGTTGGCCTCCGAGCCGAGCGGGCCGCTCAGCGCCGTAGCCTCGAGGCAGAGCGGCAGGCTCTTCGCCTCCACCGCCCAGCTATGGTAGCGCCCGATGATACGTCCGCTGGCCTCCGCCCCGAGGATAGGATCCGCCGCGAGCTGCACGAGCTGGCTGGCATGCCCATGCAGGGGCCGCTCCAGCTGATAGAGCTGGGCGCCCAGCGTCTCGGCCAGCGCCTGATGCCCGAGGCAGACGCCGAGCAGCGGGAGGCCCCGATCCAGCGCCAGCCGCACCAGGCGCAGCATCTCAGGGTAGTCTCTAGGCAGTCCCGGCCCTGGGGAGAGGATCAGCCCATCGTAGCCCTCGAGCTGCTCCTCCGCGAGCGCCTCCTCCTGCCTCAGCTCGTAGCTGATGTCAGGCAGCTCCCGAAGGAGCTGGACGATGTTGTAGACGAAGGAGTCCCTATTGTCAATGACGAGTAGACGTATCATATAAGGCAAAGGTACGGAAAAGCCCTGCCCTAGCCGCACACAGAGCAGGACACAGCAGGGGCGGAGGAGCCCTGCCACTACCCCACCCCGCTCAAGCCCTCCCAGCGTACGCTAAGCAAAGGCCAAGCGCGCCCCAAGCCTTAACCCAGCTCCGCGAGGGATATCCCTCAGCCTCGCTGACCGCTATCCCTCACGCCCCTGACTGCCGTCCCTCAGCTCGCCCACTGATATCCTTCGGCGGCCCCCCCCCCTATACCCGCCGACCGCTACAGCATGCCACGTTGCCTTCGCCTCAATAAATAAGGGCTATGCTGAGCGAGGCTCAAGGGGGAATCGACGCCTTAGCCACCACATCCCTACCAAATGCACTGATATGGTCGCTTCCCCTAAGCTAGATGAGCAATCAGAGCTACCCGAGGGGTATAAGGGAGTCAAGGATAAAGGCCAGTTCCTCCCAAGCTGGGAGACGGAAAAGGTATATTCATCCCTTTTCCTCTCCTAGGCTCCTACCTATTTAAGCGAAGATGAAGCAGTGAATCGAGAGGAGTGGATGGACACCTATATTCTCTTGGAAAAAATTCATTAGCTTTGCTCTGTAAAACATACTGCAATCCAAGCAATCAGCGTATAGCACGATATCTCTGAACCTTAATCCGACAGGCAGCATGCCAAACTCAATCATTGCACACACCCGAGAAGGCGGCAGCATCCAGTCCCTCCCCGAGCATATAGAGGGCGTAGCCCAGCACTGCGCTCAGTTCCTAGAGCAAGCAGGTCTACCCGAGCTCGCTCCTCTAGGGAGGCTACTGGCCCAACTCCATGATGCGGGGAAGGCTCAGCCAGCCTTCCAGCGCTACATCCGAGGAGAGAGCACTGCCAAAGCTCCGCATAGCGCAGCGGGAGCGCTTCTAGCTACCAGCCTCTTGCACGAGCTCTCCGAGGAGCTCCAGCACAAGAAACAACCCCGTACCTCCCAGCTCCTAGCCTATGCCATCAGTGGACACCACCGAGGGCTATACGACTATGCAGAGCTACGGAATAAGCTTGAGGAAGTAGACTGCAAAGATCGCTGTAAGAAGACAGCGGAAGCCCTCACTAATCTTAGGTCTGAAATCCAGAGCTGGGTCAAAGAGTATGGAGAGTCTACTGAGAGTTCGCTCAGAGAGCTTGCGAAGAAAGTCGGTGCGACAGAGCAAGCACAGGCCTTGATCCGCCTGCTCTTCTCCTGCCTCGTGGATGCAGACTTCCTCGACACCGAAGCCTTCATGGACGAAGAGCGCAAGGAGCGCCGTCATGAGGCGACAAGCGGATATGCCTCCCTGGAGGTCTTGAGGGATCGGCTGACCAAGCACATGGAGGGATTCTCGAAAGAAGGGGCTATCAACGAGGCTCGTAGCGCCTTCCTCAACCGATGCCGAGCGCATGGACGCACCTGCCCGAAGGGCTATTACTCGCTCTTCCTCCCCACAGGTGGCGGGAAGACGCTTTCCTCAATGGCTTGGGCGCTAGAGACAGCTCTCAAGCACGAAGCGCAGCGTATCATCTACGTCATCCCCTATACCTCGATCATCACCCAGACCGCGGGGATCTTCCGTGAGATCTTCGGGGAGGAGCATGTGCTGGAGCATCACTCAGATATCTCCTTCGCAGGAGGAGAAGCCTCCCAAGAGGCAGAGCGCTACGAGCGCACCCGACTATTAGCTGAGAACTGGGACGCTCCGATCATCGTGACGACGAACGTCCAGTTCTTCGAAAGCCTCTTCTCTCACAAGGTGTCACGGAATAGAAAGGTGCACAGCATAGCGAACTCTGTAGTGGTCTTCGACGAGGTGCAGATGTTCCCTACCGAGTTTCTGAGTCCGATGCTTCGCCTCCTCGATGATCTGAAGCACATCTACGGGACGCAGCTCCTCTTCTGCTCGGCTACCCTCCCACCCTTCGACAAAGACCATAGTAGTCCCTTCAAGAAGGTCAATGACTACCACCAGCTCAGCGATGCTATCCAGCCGATCGTCCCCGAAGATCCCGCGCTCTTCAAGGTCTTCGACCGAGTCATCTACCACCTCGAGGAGAAGACCTACACGACCGAGGAGCTTGCCCAAGCGCTAGGCCAGCACGCCTCCGCCCTCTGCGTCGTCAATTCCCGACGAGATGCCTCACAGCTCTATCGTGCACTGCTGGAGACGGGGAAGGAGGCGCAGGATGTCATCCATCTGTCTCGCAATATGTGCTCGGCGCATCTGAAGGAGCGCATCGCAGAGATACGTCAACGTCTGAAGGAGGACATCCCCACGATCGTCATCAGTACGCAGCTGATAGAGGCTGGCGTAGATATCGACCTCCCCATCGTCTACCGAGCTATGAGCGGCCTTGACTCCATCGTCCAGGCAGGCGGGCGCTGCAATAGAGAGGGGAAGCGCCCAGTCCCTGGGGAAGTCCATGTCTTCTCTCTCAGTGACGGCGGTAAAGCCGCCGGAGCTATAGCCCAAGGGCAGCATGCGACACGCTACCTCCTAGACAAGACAGAGGCAGAGACCTACGCCAGCATCCCTCTGGAGCTTATCGAGGCCTACTACCGCCGCTACTACTCCTCTGTAGGCAGCTTTGACACGGAGCATGTCCTCGAGAAGCTCTATGATGAGGATGAGGCTAAGCGCTGGCGATTTGACTTTGAGCAAGCCTCCGATGCCTTCAGGCTCATAGACAATGTGGATCATGATCTCTTCGTCCCCTACGCTAGAGGGCAGGAGCTCATAGACGAGCTGCAGCGACAGACCCTACACCTTGATCGTAGGACGATGAGGGAGCTCCAGCAGTACCATGTATCGATCTCTAAGTGGAAATATGAGGAGCTCAAGGAAGCCCGTCTTCTCTCCGAGGTCGTGATCAATAGGGATACGAAGCAGACGATCCTCGTGCTAGCACCTCAAGGCTACGATGAGGCCCTCGGGGTCTGCACTACCAATCCCCTCCTCGACGAGCCTCTCTTCGGCTAAACGAACAAGCAACAAATACAATCAGCAACTATGGATAAGACAAACCCTAAACTCTATTGCTTAGAGATACGTGGTGACTTTGCCTGCTTCACACGACCCGAGCTCAAGGTCGAGCGTGTCAGCTACGATGTCATCACTCCCTCGGCAGCACGCAACATCTTCCAGTGCATCTTCTGGAAGCCAGCTATCCAATGGCACGTCCGTAGGATCGAGGTACTCAAGCCCATCCTACGTACCTCCATCCGTCGCAATGAGGTGGGATCCACGATGAGCCACAAGGCTACAAAGCCCCTCTTCATCGAGGAGAATCGTCAGCAGCGCACAGCCTATATCCTCCGTGATGTAGCCTACCGCATCTATGCCGAGATGGAGTTCATCCCCTTGGAGAAGCGTACTAAGAAACAGCAAGAGGAGTGCAAAGATCCTAAGGCGGAGACACCCGAGAAGTATGATGCGATCTTCTTAGAGCGAGCTACCAAGGGGCAGTGCTTCACACAGCCCTACCTAGGTTGTCGTGAGTTCACCTGCTCCTTTGAGTATATTCCACGAGGTCTGGAGCAGGACTTACCCATCGACGAATCTAGAGATCTAGGGATCATGCTCTTCGATATGGACTTCGAGAAGAATCTCCAGTGTCCTCCTCCCCTCTTCTTCCATGCCAAGATGGAGCATGGTGTGATCGAAGTTCCCCATAAATCAAGTAAGGAGATACTCAGATGATACTCAAAGCACTCTACGACTACTACCAAGCGATGGCCAAGCTGGGGAAGGTAGCTCCCTCTGGCATGGAATGGAAAGCTATTCCTTTCATCATCGTCATTGATGAGGATGGTACATTCAGACGAGTGATTGATACCCGAGATAAAGAGAATAAGCAAGGCCGTGAGTATCTCGTAGCCAAAGCTAAAGGACGCTCAGGATCCAAGAGCTATGCAATCTCTCAAATTCTCTGGGATCACTCTGGCTATGTGCTGGGGATCCCCACAGATGATAGTGAAGAGAAGCAGGTCATGGCTCCTAAACAGCATGAAGCCTTCAAGCAAGAGCTAGCTAAGCTCCGAGATCTCTTCCCAGAGAACAAAGGCTTCAAGGCTATAGAACTCTTCTACGAGAAGTATGAACAGAAAAAGGAGGAAGAGCCTTCAGACCTATTTGCGGAGGAGATAAAAGACCTTTCGAACATCATCCCTGAAGATATCTTGCTGGAGATCAAGAAAAAGGTCGGGGCAAATATCTCATTCCTACTGAGTGCAGAGAGTAATCCTAATAAGCTGATCTCCTCCCATGAAGATATTCAGTCGTACCAAGCAGGGGGCTCTGAGGGGGAAGGAGAAGACAAGGGACGATGCTTAGTCACAGGAGAGCAGGGCACCATCGCTAGACTACATGGTGGGATCAGTCTCTTCGGTGCTCAAGCCAATGCCACGCTCATCAGCTTCCAAAAATCCTCGGGCTAT
>ERZ773250.279-NODE-279-length-32215-cov-6.122264_pt1 | contig 32215 bp, 43 predicted proteins | sample MGYA00511258_ERZ773250 | MGnify/ENA primary metagenome ERZ773250 (study PRJEB29015, sample SAMEA2738164) | human oral metagenome | biome: human oral; feature: human-associated habitat; material: saliva | place: China | collected 2187 ... | reverse complement strand
ATCGGGATCGTTCGTGCTGGGAATCTGGCCGCTAAGGATCATCGGGCGGTGTGGGCCGGACTCTGGCCCGGATGTATTGGGGCGTGACAGGCCAGATGTGCCCTCAGAAGCCTCAGAATCGATTCTAAGCGCCTATCGTGCCTGGGCCTAGACTCTTATACCCCCCGGACATCCCAGGCCCTCAGAATCGATTCTAAGGCTTCTGAGGGGAATGAACACTTTGAACTGTTCATTTGTTGGCTCCGAAGCCAACCTGAGGCAAGATTTCAGCCATGGAAGGCATCTACGAGGAAGCAGTTCGAGGCTTCGAGGTACCAGAGTCGACATCCCGTCGTGTACGAGGGTTGATCCGGGACGCTCTGGGTCTGAGGATCACCTACCGAAACACTGAGTTTGTGGTCAGCGTTGCCACCAGCGGGGTTTACGGGCCACGGAGCGCTATTGGCCGGTCTAACAGCCTGCTTGAGGCCCAAAGCTTCGCGTGGGCGTGGATCACAGGACCTTATGGGGTAGTGAAAGACGTCCGAATTGTAAAAACTAGTCCTAATACCTTCGGTATTGACCTGGAAGCACTTGTTAGCGACATCAAAGACTACCTAACCAACCGTTAGGTCTGAAGAACCGACATGGACGGACGAAATGAATGAACTAGAGACTTTTGCCAAGTCAGCTGGGGTGCCAGAGATCCTTGGATACTTGACATCATGTAGCCAAGGGACGCTAAACCACGTCGAAAGGTGCCTACTCGGCATTGCTGCTGCAGCAGCCCACCCCTCAGCCGCGTACCGATCCCGAGTTAAGTCGAGACTCTTGAACGACATCTGGGAGAGCCTCTGGGAGTATGACTCCTGTGACTATTTGAAAGGTCTCATCCTGGGTCGGATTGCGCGTTCGTCGTACTGGTACAAACGAGACGACAGGAACACTAGAGTAGAGCTTTGGACTCTCGCCAACCTGTGGGACAGGTCCGAATCTGGGGATAGTGTGGATGAGGAGTGCGAGGCTGTGGATGACTGGGATTACCTATACCTGAAAGAGCACTATCTCCTCCAAGGCCCGTCCCAAAAAGCGCTTGAGGAGACGGCCGGACGGGCTCTTTACTACATGAGGACCGGTAATATGTGTGGTACTGTTCCAGTACAAGAAGCTATCGACTACTTCGGGTGGGACAAGCCATGACTGTTGCCGACCTTATTGAGATTCTAGAGGGTGTTAACCCTAATTCACCGGTACTTATTGACTGCAGTGGCTTTATATTTGACGCTGACAGTGTTGAAGTACGTAATGGTATAACTACTATCCAAGGGAGCTGACAATGAAATCTAAAGTTACATACCCAGACGACTATATCCGCGAGAGGCGGAGCATCATTGCCGCCGCGGAACTTACGTGTGTCTATGAGGACGGTGGAGAGTTCGTCGTGTCCGCCGGCGAGGACACTTATGTACTCCAGGACATTGACGCCGCCATGAACCTAGCAGCTAACCACATCCTCGGTGATGGCCCGTTGGATAGCGTCGAGTTCATCACGCACGAAGCCGGCGTGTGGCGACCGGATATCCGTGTCCTGCGTAAGGAGTTGGGGGAGGTCGGTAGGCGACATAGGAAATGAGCAGTCCAGACTGATCAGTTATTCCGTAAGCGGCGCGGCTACGGTAGAGTATTACTCGTGAGTTACTTCGAAACAGCAACCGCCGGGTATGACCTGACACCCTACTTGAAGCGTAGGATCTCTAGGTTCTTCCGTGACGCGGAGTCCGCACGTATCGTCCATAATTTCATGGGATACCAGATCACCATTGGCGAGCAGGAATACCCTCTTGAGTACTCTCTGTACGACGCTATCGAAGCCTTGCAGAGCCTTCTCGTGAGCCGCAGGGTTGCGGATTGCCTACCGTTTGCAGTATCGATTGTCCATGAGTCCGAAGTCTCGTGGACAATCGATATGGACGCCGCTGTTCGTGACACCCAGTACGCACTTTCAGAGACACTAAAGAACTAACATAAGGAGCTAATAATGACACTCGCAGTCACAGTACTAATTGTCGTGGCAACCCTGGGATTGGCAGCGCTCTTGTCTAGCCCATTTGCAGAAAAGCACCCTGCGTGTGAGACCGCGATGTTCGTCATGATCTACGCCGCCCTGGTATCCATAGCTATCGGGGCTATCCTGTCGGTAATCGGGATGACTGCGGGGCTGCTGTGAAGCCCGCCGAGGCCGCTAAGCGGATGGGTGTTGGTATTGACCGTATCCGGACGTACTGCCGTATCGCCGGGGTAGAGAAGTTGGGGTGCACATACGACATCCCCGAGGAGACTCTTGAGCGGTGGCGCAAGCACCCGCCGGGTACTGCACGGGACTACAGCAGCACTGTGGCCGGTCGCGCCTTGAAGGGGCAGCCCATCGCCGGCGAGAACTACAAGCCTGAGGACGATGATGTACGCCTAGCACGGGCGTACCGGCAGCTCAAACTAGACCTAAGGATCGCTTTGGCGGAGCTGTCTAGGACTCATAAAGCTCTGGCGGGGATCCGTAAGATCTCCGGAAAGGCACTCTACAAGTACTCCGTCGGGCAAAACACTTTGGATTCTGAGTGTGTCACGATGTGCAAGGACATGCTAGAAATCTTGGCAGAGATTGAAGACATGGCATGACCATTTACAGGGCAAAAACGCGTCCGTATGACCACCAACGTAATGCCCTCAAGAAGCTTCTGAACAATGGCTACGGGGGTGCGCTCCTTATGGAGCCCCGAACCGGTAAAACCAAGACCGTAATCGACTGGGCTGGCATCATCAGGTCACTCCCGGATAGAGACCTAGACGTGGTGGTCGTGTTTGCCCCAGCGCCTATCCTAGGCGTGTGGGAGCAGGAACTTAAGGTTCACTGCTCCGTACCGTATGACGTGCTGGTGTGGGACCCCAAGAAGAGGTCTAAAAAGGTGGTGCCGACGCCGGGGGACAAGCTTCTGTGGGTCATTATGAATTATGAGGCTTTGTCTGCAGGAGGTCGTATTACTGAGTCCGGTAATGAGTCGGTTAAAGCCGGTCGAGGGTGGGTAAAGAACACACTCAAAAAGCTTTGCGAAAGGCACTCAGTAGCACTTGTACTGGACGAGAGCCACCGCATTAAGTCCTGCTCAAGTAAGGCGGCAAACGCCCTATTCACTATCGGATCTAAAGCGTCCTATAGGGTTATTATGTCTGGAACTCCTATCACTAAGCACAATAGACCGGACGATATTTACTCGCAATGGAAGTTCCTTAACCCGAATAGGTTTATCGATGTTCCCACTAAGACTGACTTTATGCGCCGATACGCAAATGAGGTAGTTGGGGGTTACGGGTACGCTCGATTCAAGGGTGTGCGCAATGAAGTAGAGCTGAGGGAGCGTATGATGGAGGATGCGTTTACCGTCACTAGAGACGAGTGTTTCGACCTCCCGAAGCGGACCGTTGAATCCATCCCTGTAGAGCTGTCCGACAAGACTAAGGAGGCGTATGACGCCATTGAGAAGGACGGTGTGCACGGAGATGTGGCGGCCACACATGTGCTTTCCAGGCTGACCGAGCTTACTAAGATCACTGGTGGCCACACAGGTGAAGACTGGAGAAGTGTTGGGCACGATAAGATCGACTCTCTCAGCATTATCATCCGGGACCACATGGATGAGGGGACACCGCTTGTCGTGGCTGCCCGGTACAGGGCTGAGATAGCACGAATTCAGGTACTGTGCAAGTCACTGAAGGTCCCTTACATGACTATTCAGGGCGGTTCAGATACCTCAGATGAGCTTGACCGGTGGCGGTCGGCCAATGGTTGCAGGGTGATGATCCTACAGCCGCAGTCTGGGTCGCTTGGGATTGATCTCAGAGAGGCAGACCACTTGGTGTGGTACTCACTGGTGTATCAATGGACGGACTACTCCCAGACATGCGATCGAATCGCTCTGTGCGAGCGGCCAACCACCATCACACACCTGCTAGCCCAGGACACTGTGGACTGGGATATTGCAAGGATACTTCAGGAGGATGGAGACGTAGTGGAAACCATTATGAGGGGTAAGAATGACTGAAAGGCAGTACCTTAACGCACTGAACTACGTGCGTGCGGTAGGGGATGACGTGACCGACCGAACCGGTGTCGGTGCCCGGTGGGCCCATGGCGTGTCAATGAAGTTTTGGTTGCATGGCGGAATTGTGCCGCTGCTCCAGACGAAGAAGATTGACTGGCACGTGCCTCTGGATGAGCTGCTTTGGATGATCAGCGGGGGCTGTGAGACTAAGTATCTCGGGTCCAAGATCTGGGACGCGTGGGCCGATGAGCGCGGGTATCTCGGGCCCATCTACGGGGTCCAGTGGAGGGGCCGAGGTACATGCCAAGTAGACCAGCTGCAGAGGGTAGTAGACGACCTCAAAAAGGACCCGCTATCGCGACGCCACGTGGTCTCGGCGTGGATTCCTGATGATATCGATGACATGGCACTCCCCCCGTGCCACACGCTGTTTCAGTTCAATATGAACTCCAAAAACCAGCTGCACTGCTCTCTCTATATGCGCAGCGGGGACATGTTTCTCGGTGTGCCATTCAATATCTTCGAGTACGGAGTATTGACCCATATGGTGGCAAAGCTTGTGGGGGCCGAAGCTCGGCAGTTGAGCGTCTATATATCAAATGCGCACATCTACCATAACCATATGGAGCAGGTTAACGAGCAGCTCAATAGGGATATCCCACGAAGGTTCCCTACGGTCGAAATCAGAGGAGATCAAAAGAGCATCGACGATTTCCGGATGGGGGATTTTGAGGTCCACGGGTATCACCCACTATCACGTATTAAAGCCCCGGTAGCGGTTTAAGGAGCAGCAGTAATGGAAGAGATTTTCAAGCACCAGGAGTACCTGATGGAGGAGGTCTACAAGATCAGTCATAGTAGGAAGGCTCAGGTTGAGGCATACCGCGTAACGACTTTGGCAGCTGTGGACGAACTTATGGAGGCTCTGCATCATGTCCCATGGAAGCCTTGGTCTAAGCGAGAGCTGTGGGACTGGAGTGAGTTGCACGAGGAGCTGGTCGATGTCTTTACATTCTTTGTTCAGCTGTGCAATCTTGTCGGTTTGAGCGCAGAGAATCTCAAAAAGGGTTATTTCAATAAGGCAAAGGTCAATAAGGGGCGGCAAGACTCCGGAACATATGGTATTGATGCGCCGGGTCCCAAAATCACCCAGAACCAGCTAGAAGAGCTGTATTTGATGGCGGAGAACGGTGAGTGCACTACAGCTAAGGTCGGATGCCTTATTGTGTCAAAGGACGGCAAAGTGTCGTACGGGTGGAACACGGCCATAGATGGGTCACCATGCACCCATAAAGCATCCGATGGGTGCCCAGGAAGGACTGTCCACGCTGAGGTAGCTGCCCTCGCCAGCGCGGCCGCAGGTGGGAACAGCGTGTCCGGAGGTATCGCATATATCACACAGGATCCGTGTGATAGGTGTTATGCTGCCCTCAAGGCTGCCGGTATCGAGGATATCTGGGTGGTGTAATTGTGATCGTGGTTGAAGGACCGGACGGCACTGGTAAGTCAACGCTAATCAGACAGCTACAAGACGCTTATCCAGGACTTAAGATTGCGCCTCGTGCGTGCACGTCTCTAGCAGGTCCGCTCTCAGGTAACGGGCTGGTGAACTGGCTGAAAAAGTACGGGGTCATGATCGGATATGTGTATGACAGACATCCGTGTATCTCGGGTCCAGTCTATGACGCTGTCTATGCCAACCCTGTAGAGGGGTGGGCTGGTGACTGGGTCCGTGGAGCTCTTCGCGAGATCCTAGATAACGCCAGAATTATTTACTGCCGCCCTCCACGTAGGGAGATCGTAAAATCAGTCAATGAGAGTGCTCAGATGGGCGGTGTCGAGCGGAATATCCATCGGATTATTGACACGTACGACGCCATCATGGGTAACATGCTGCGTCATGAAAGATACGACTGGACACGTGATGAGCTGCCGAGTCTGTGATGGGGCATATGGCATCGCCGGGGAGCCTTATGGGATCCCCGGCGACCTCCCAGAAACGGTACTAGTGACTGATGTCGCCCGCGACCCATCGTGGGTTAAAGAAGCGTGGGAGCTGCCCGAGGAGCCGGCCGTCGTTCCGGCCCTCGGGGTACCCACATGGAAGCATCCGTCACTCGAGGATGCCGCCCGGTGCGGGGAGCATAGACTCCGACACCTAGTTGCCAACAAGAAAGCAGTGGCCGTTGGGCCCATAGCTACGGCGGCTCTGCTCGGAACAGGCCGTCACGCCACTGGTAAGTGGCACGGCAATGTCATGCCGGTGCCCGCAATCTCTACAGCGTCTCGACGTGAGCGTCTTACAGGTGCGTATATGGCTAGGTCTGGGTTGCACCAGGGTACTGTCGATCCTAAGCATCGTGGTGAGGTCAATGCACATGAGGCAATAAACCTAATGGACCGCGCCACGGGCGCCGCGTGGGACCTCGAGACTGACGGCCTGGACCCGCGCGGCGGTGGGGACATACTATGCATGTCTATCACCCTGTGGGACAGCTCCGGTATCACAGATACCCTAACCGTAACTGGTACTGACATACGCTTAATGGCTAATTACAAGAACTGGCCAGCGGAAACGGTCGCCCACAACGGCAAGTACGACCAGCTGTGGTGCCTTGAGAAGTATGGCGCATCCCCGCCAGTAACGTGGGATACCATGCTGGCCGAGCACCTGATCGACTCAGAAGGCCCGAAAGGACTTAAGGTTCTTGGTGCAAAGTATCTGGGAGTCCCGGACTGGTCCGTGAATGTCGGTAAAGCTTCGGCGCTACCTAAGGAAGCCCTATACCAGTACGCCGCCATGGACACGGCTGTGACGGCTGAGATTCGTCGTCTCCAGGTATGTGACGAGCGTCTGCTGAGGGACCTCCTCATGCCTGCTAGCAAAGCGCTCACTTTCGCTGAGCGGAATGGGGTGGGGTTGGACAGGCAGGGGGCTGAGTCCCTTAGAGTAGAACTCATGAAGAGAGCTGATGAGATCACTAAGGAGGTCTCGGTCTACGGTACGTGCAAGACCCCCAGAGAGATCTCTACCTTGCTATACGAGACTCTTGGCCTTCCTGTACTGGAGCGAACCGATACTGGGCGTCCTAGGGTTACTGGATCAACACTGAAGCGCCTCGATCACCCGGTAGCAGAGCTTCTTGGTGAGCGACAGAAGATTCAGAAGGGCATCACCGCGTCCCTTACTCCGTGGCTGAGGGCTACAGAGGGGGCAGTTGACCCTCGGTTGTATAGCACTTTCCGTCTTGCTGGCACTGCTACAGGTCGTCTGTCTAGCGGAGGCGCCGAGGGGTCATCTGGGATCAATCTCCAGCAGATACCGCGAGACACACGTTTCAAGAGTCTGATCACAGCCCGTGAGGGGTATGTTCTTGCTGAGTTGGACTACTCCCAGATTGAGCTTCGAGTAGCAGCGCACCTAGCAGATGAGCAGACTATGCTTGAGATCTACCGCAGAGGCGGTGATATTCATACCGCCACAGCTAGGGCCGTGACCCGAAAGCAGTTTTTGGGCAAGTCTGATAGGACAAAAGCCAAGGCTGTTAATTTCGGGTTCTTGTATGGTATGAGCGCATCGTCGTTTAAAGACTACGCGCGGGATAGCTATGGCGTCACGCTCACGGACGATGAGGCTACCGAATATCGTGCAAGATTCTTCGAGAAGTACTCGGCTTTGCCTGAGTGGCACCGAAAGACCAAGGAGCTAGCTGTCAAGAACGGGTATGTCGAGACTCTTTTCGGTCGTCGGCGTTACCTCGACGGTCTGAGGTACGGGGGCGGTTCCGAACGGGGGGCCGCACTACGGCAAGCTGTCAACACATCTGTCCAGAGTGTGGCATCGGATATGATGATCCTCGCGCTGGGGCTTATCCACAGGCTTATCGTGTGCGGTCCATATGATGCAAGGATTGTAGCCACAGTCCACGACAGTGTGCTGCTGGAGATCGAGGAGCGGAGAGCAGAGGCTGTGGCCCGGAAAGCCAAGTACATTATGGAGCATCTACCGTTAAGCCATTTTAATGTCAAATTGAACGTACCCATCGAAGCCGGCCTTTCTATGGGCCCAAGGTGGGGGGAGATGGAGGATCTGTGAGAATCTACTCTGATGGAAGCCTGCCGGTTGATGAAGCTGGCACTCCGGTTATAAGCCAGTCGCTCATCAACGCGTGGTGCCAGAACCCAATCAATGTGTATTACCGATACATTAGGGGTCTGTCTCCTAAGGAGGTTCCTGAGCACATAATCAGGGGCCTGTGGATCCACGAGTGCCTTGAGTCTATGTACAAGGGCGAACAATGGCAGCTCGTGCATAATAAATGGCTTAAAGGCTCGGTAAGCACAGAGGTCTCTCAGGAGATCTTCAGGACTGTTCGCGGATACCAGTACTACTATGACTCGGAGGACTGGGAGGTTCTGGCCACAGAGCTCCCTCTAGAGGCTCGGCTACCAAACGGGTTCAAATTTGTTGGTAAGCTCGATGCGCTTGTTAAAAATCCAGATGGTAAGTGCCTCGTTGTAGATCACAAGACTACTAAAAGGATCAAGCCTCTAGAGAAGCAGTTGGTCCAGATCCAAGCACCGATGTACATGTGGCTCTGCGAGCAGAACGGCATTCATGTTGACGGCTTCGTCTGGGACTACCTGATTACCCCAGGGCCTCGACCACCCAGGCTTTTGGCTGGTGGCTCAAGGCTAGCCGCAAAACAACCAAACACCGATTACCCTACAGCATTCGAGGAGCTCACCAGAGCAGAATATGTCTTCGGGGAGGACTTCATGCCAAATCCGAGGCACAAAGCAGAGCTGGAGCGCTTGCTTGAGTTCCACAAGGAAGTAAGGCAGGGTGGGAAGCACGCCGGTGCAAGCAATATCTATCACAGACGTTTTGTCCCCGTATCTGACTCTTGGGTAGCCTCGACAGTAAGGCGGGTAAATAAAACCGCCAAAGATATGTGGGCATATGACTGGTCTGATGAGGGTACTATCCAGATGTCCCCTGACGCCTATTTCGCCACCGGAGGAGACTATATCGATTTGATTACTGCATACCTTATGACTGGCAGCTCAGAGATGGTAGCGATCCAGAGATACACGGTCCAGGATCCTATGGAAAGGTACAAGAATTGAGTAAGATTATTAAAGCCGGTACGGCTACGCCAAGGGCGCCTAGGTACTTGATCTATGGGCGTAGTAAGCAGGGCAAAACAACGTTCGCCTGTACTGCGCCAAATGTCTTGGTGCTAGACCCGGAATCCGGCACCCGCGACGGTGTGTCCGATGTGGACGTTTACCCCGTCGAGCGCTGGCAGGATTGTGATGAGGCCCTTAAGTTTTTGAGGGGCTCGGACCACGGGTACGACTGGATTGTCGTTGACGGGTTGACCAGGATCAACCAGATGTCCCTTAAGCACGTGATGCGCCTCGGGGAGGAGGCCGACCTTTCTAGGGTGCCGGGGATGGTGCAGCTTAAAGACTACGGGCGGTCAGGCGAGCTCATGAAGGGCCTGCTGCTGTCGCTCCACACCCTCCCCGGAGTTGGTATCGTGTATACTGCTCAGGACCGTATGGAGGCGCCCGACTTGAGCGATGACGACCTGCTGGACGAGGACGCCCAGATTCCTGGGGCGAGGTATGTCCCTGACTTGCCAAAATCAGTGCGCGGCGCAGCTACGGCCATGGTGGACTGCATTGGTAGGGTGTATAGCGTTTCTGTGACCGGAACTCACCCGAAGACAGGAAGGGAGGTAACTCAGCGTCAGCATAGGCTGTGGATCGGGCAGACCGAGCAGTACGACACCGGATACAGGTCTCCACATAAAGGGATCCCTGACTACCTTCGTAAACCTACGGTACCGAGGCTCCAAGAGCTTCTCGAGACCGGTAAAATCAACTAACTAAGGAGCTAAAATGTCCAAGATTACTCTCGACTTCAGCAATGTCCGTGATGGTTCTACCTTCTCCCCCCGCCGACTCCCCGAAGGCGCATACTTGGCGACCATCGCAAAGGTCGAGTCCGAGGAATCCAAGGCGGGTAACCCGATGCTTGTCTACACGATCATCCCGGTGGAGCACCCCACAGCGATTTACCCATACTACATCTTGTTGGACGAGAAGCAGCTGTGGAAGTTCCGCGCTCTGCTTTTGGCCGCCGGTAAGGAAGTTCCGAAGCGGAAGGTTACGGTTGATCCAGAGTCGATCGTTGGGAAGCAGGTCATGATTGACTTGGAGGACGCCGAGTGGGAAGGCAGAGAGAAAAGCAACATTGCTGGGGTCTTCAAGCCTGAGCAGCAGCCCGAGCCTGCCAGCGACGGAGAGATCGAGTTCGATGTGGATGAGATCTGATATCTGACAACAATACTGGGAGGGGCTTCGGCCCCTCCCTTAGCTACAGGAGCTAGAATGCAGCCAGAGTACCGAATCGTACGGAATATTAAGAAGCTTATCCGTTCTCGCGGAGGTTGGTGTGTAAAGATCCACGGAAGCCCGTACCAGGACTCCGGGACACCGGACCTGCTAGCCTGCTACAAGGGTAGGTTCATCGCCATTGAATTAAAAACTTCTAGAGGCGTCTCTAGCCCGGAGCAGAGGGAGGCCAAACGAGCCATTACCGAGTGCGGGGGTTACGCGCTCATCACCCACCTGATCGGAGACGTCGCGGATGTCCTCGACGCAATCGACAAACTTTGACGTACTCGCCCGAATTTGGGGCGACAACAGAGGCTATGTGTGGACCCCATGGATCGAGGCCAGATCGTGGGTTAGGCCAAAAGGACCCAAGTACTATGAAGGCCGGGCTTGGCGCTGGCCTGAGCAGGCTGACGATATCCGAGCTCATATAGAGGCCCATGCGGATGACGACCAGTATTTTACGCCTGGAGTGTTTTCGTCGCCACGTAGGGTTACGCAGCATGCCATTCCAGTGCCATGGCTATGGGCAGATCTAGACCCAGTTGACCCGCGTAATACTCCAGGCTTCACGCCAACTATTGCCTGGGAGACCTCACCAGGTAGATACCAGTGCGTGTGGGAGATGCCATACCCAAGGGAAGGCGCTACTGAGCACGGTGGGCCTAACCATAAACTGACAAACTACCTGGGAGCTGATCCGTCAGGCTGGGACGCCACACAGCTACTCCGTATCCCAGGTGCGGCGCACACCAAGCACGGGGAGCATAACGGTAAGCTACTTTGGTCAGACGGGCCGAGGTTGCACTGGAGGCGGCTAGCTGAACTTCCAGAGATTCCCACCCGGGACGACGACGCCGCTATGCAGGCCCTATCTGAGGACGCTATCCGTGGTATTGACCGGGCTGCTGTGTGGGCCCGTGTGCGACCCCTAGTGTCGTCGCATACCCGCGAGCTGATGGCTTTGCGGGATACCAGCGGTCTTGACAGGTCTGAGGCTCTGTGGTCCGTGGAGCGCGACCTAGCGGACGCCGGCTGCTCCGTGCTGGAGATCGTAGCTCTGGTAATGGGGTCCCCTATCGACAAGTATGTTGGCCGGGGAGATCAACTGAGGCGACTCTCTATTGAGGCTGCGAGAGCGGTAGCAGAGCGGCCATCAGAATCCCTTGAGGGAGGAGCGCTCCCCGAGGGTGCTCCTATGTGGGCGTCAGACCTAGCTAGCATTCATGTCCCCAGGCCACGGTGGCTGATCGATGGTATTTGGACCCGCGGAGGGTGCGGATTTGTATCCGGAGCGCCGAAGTCCTATAAGTCGTGGCTGTCACTAGATATGGCTGTATCCATTTCCACAGGCCAGCCGCTGCTAGGTACGCACCGAGTGGTATCCCCAGGACCGGTGCTGTATCTGCAGGAAGAGGACTCTCTCGCCACGGTGGTGGATCGATTGGATGCAATCGTTGATGGTCGCGCGCCTAAGTCCCACTGGGGCGGTGTGCTATCTGCGGATGGAGGCACTGTTACATGGGCGCCGGGACTCGGGGTGCCTATTGATATCCAGGCCCACACTGGAGTAGTGCTGTCTGACCCCCGCTGGATGGCGTGGCTGTCTGAGCGGGTACGGACCTACGAGTATCGGGCCGTAGTGATCGACACTCTAACTACTACTGTCGGGGACGTGGACCTAGATAAAGCTGTGGACCTCCAGACGCGAGTTCTAAGGCCTCTCCGCGAACTGGCGCAGACGTATGACTGCGCTGTGATCATCGTGCACCACAGCCGGAAGAACACTCAGGGGGGCAGGCGCGGGTCCAACATGCTCGGATCCGTGGCCCTCCATGGTTGGGTGGATTGCGCCTTGTACCTGGACAGGAATGAGGAGTCAGGTGTGATCACCGTATCGCCCGAGGGTAAGAACGACCCTGCAGAGGGTTGGTCTATGCGAGTGCCGCGTGTTCATCGTGATTGGAAAACCGGTATCCGGGCAGTGTGGGCACCGGAGATCGTAGACGGAGCATCAGAGGCTCCCGCGCCGCAGGTGGCCGGCGGTAAGATCGCTGAGATAGTTCGTAGCATGGGTGGCACCGCTAATGCTGAAGCCTTGAGGAGTGTTGTTGGTCGTGGGTTTTCGCGGCAGATCACAGCGGCGCTGTCTAATGGACTCGTTCAGGAGGTCACCCGGGGAGTGTTTGCCGTAGTCAAGTCGAAATGAGCAGTTTTAACTGCTCGTTTATTTACGACGCGGCTTGGCGCACGGTAGTGTTTAAACCATGGAAAACATTAAGTACCTAGAAGACCTGATTCTCGACCACGGGAAAGCCTTTTATGGCTCTAAGGGTCCGGAATACGCCGCTAAGAAGTGGGTTGAAGCCCTCCCTAATGCGGATCTCGCCGACTTCCACGAGTGGTTTTACCGGGGATTCTACGTTCCGGAGGTAGCTAAGGCTCTTTCAGACGCTGGGGTTTACCCTTGGGAAGTGCCGGCCAATACTGCCTATGACCTGTGCTGCGGTGATCTCTCAGTCAATCTTTTTCTGCAGACAAGGTAGAAGGTCTCGAGCGCTAGATTCATGGTAACCGGTGCGTCTAAGCACTAATCAATATTCGCATACAAGAGGAGCTAAAATGGGTAGCGAAAACGGGTACGTCAAATCAACCACCGTCTGGTTTACTGATCTCGAGGATCTCGTCACACCGCTGGCGGTCCACGCGGTCGCTGCATGGGATCGTCTTGAACTGCCACACGAGGAGCACGAGTGTGAGGTCACCATCCGCGCATGGATGACCCAGCGCCTTCAGGTTTACTACACCTTGACGTTGGACTACGACTGCGATACCGAGGTCTTCGTGGCAGAAGGGTACAGTATCCCTGTGAGGTCTGCTGATGGTGTCGACTGGTCTGAGCGTGCCGAAAACGGCGTGTGGACCGATATCACGTCTATGGTAGGTGAGGACGCAGCTGACCTCCTCACCGGTACGGACCTCGTCCGCTGGATGAGGGCTATGTCACGATGAAATCTCTCGGTAGATGCTCGTACGAATTCCTCGAGACATTCCGTATCGGGGATATCGAGAATGGCAAACTGAAGTACTCCCAGAGAGCCATTGATCTGATGAGTTCGAGTGGCATCGATGACCGTAATGTTACCCATTACGCGAAGGTTAGGGTGACATCAGGACCTCCATGTCATGCGATGTTGACGCTGACGCTACTTCCATACGGAGAACCTCTCTACGTAGACACAATATGCCTGGAGAGCAGCTCTTGGCTTGGGCTAGTTCCTGTAATCCTCTCGTACATATCAGGTTCTCTAGGTGAGACTGTTGGTGACCGAGTGCTTCATCGCCACGCTGGACGGTTGGCCGAGTGGCTCGAGTCAGTAAAAGCTATCTCTGAGACCTCCAACTAAGACTTGGCTCACGATCCCCCTCTAAGTGAGTCGAGGAGATCCCCCAGTCAAACGACTGGGGGATCTTTTTATCACCACCCAAGGAATATCGGGATATTGACGATCAGTCTTCCATGCTCGCTATCCAAGTTGGACCCGTAGACTTCAATGGTGTCACCGGATTTGGTGGGGTTGGCCCACACCGAGCCCCCTGTTATAGACAGTGTTTCGGATAGGGTCTTAACGCTGATACCCTCCCCAGAGAACGAGGCGAGTTTATGGGGCCACGAGGTACCGACAGCTTCGTCTATCCTGAGATCTAGATGGATGTTTCCCGCGCCGTGGACACACGTCAAAGTTACGCGACCGTCTGGACTCTTGTCTCCAGCCCCTGATTTAACACCATCCCCGAAAGACCCGACGAGGGTCTTGGTTGGCCCCGGCTCCTTAGGAACCGTGACAGTTATCTTCATTTTACCTGAGACGATACTGGACCGGACCGAGTACGAGGTTCCATACTCGATAGCTACAGGCCACATAGGGGTCCACGGGACCTTGATGTCAAGTTCGGTTCCGCCGCCCTCCTGCCTAGCCGTGATACCACCTACGCTGTCGTACCACACAGTGCCGCCAGTGATACTGGATGACCCTCCGCCCCCACCAGCTCCTGGAGGTCCGGGAGGCCCTGCCGGTCCGGTGTCACCCTTAGGTCCCGGGTCCCCTTTAGGACCTTTCTCCCCGGCGGGGCCGCGCTCGCCGGGAGGACCTTGAGGACCAGTATCACCAACTGGACCTCGAGGTCCCGGTTTACCCTCGGCGCCGTCCGCGCCCTTTGGCCCAGGAGGTCCATCCGCACCTTTGGGCCCGGGGTCTCCCTTCTGACCAGCCGAGGCAGGGATCTCGTACGTATCTGTAGAGTCCTGTCCGACCACAACGAGCTTAGAGCCCTCGATACGGACGCTTCTCACTCCGGGAACATACGTGCCGTTGGTTGGCGGAGGCTGGAGCCCCTCCTGGGACGCCATCCCCCCGATGTCATACGTATGATCGGCCTCCACACGCACCGGGGCATACGTACGAGCCGCCGTACCGGACGACAGCTGCAGAGTCCACGTCACACCAGCCACCAAGTGGACATCACCGACCTCCCCAGTAGGGTAAACACGGCGAGTCACCGGCGATACTCCCACAGAGATGCCGCCAAGAGTCACCACGCGCTCGTGCGGTGTGGCAGTCAGCCACCACACCGTCCCGTCATCCTCGATCTGTGCCACACGGCCCGTTATTCTGCCTGTCGCCATATAACCTCCAAACAAAGAGCCCCCGGCCGAGCGGCCAGGGGCTGCGGACACCACCTACTAGCACAGTATAGCACGAGCAGTTTGAATTGCTCATTCGTTTAAACGGCTACTTGGACGTGCTATGGTAGTACCCATGCAGAAAACCTACTTGAAGTACATCCTTCCAGCCGTCAGCATCGTAGTCGGTATGACCATGTGTGTCGCCTACTCTCTCGGTCAGGAAGACCCGGTCATGCTGTGGGGAGGACTTCTGCTGATCACTGCAGTATCTATGGCGACGTACGCCCTGTTCGATGATTCAGAATGAGCAGGAGAAAACCCCCGCCACATGGCGGGGGTTTTCTCTGTAGGTTACTTACCAGCGACCCGATCAGCGTCAGCAATCGACGTCAGGACCGACGCCAGACCGGCGGCGGCAGCAACAGACAGGGTCTGAACCCAGTCCACGGACAGGATGCCGACTGCACCGACGCCCAGAACCGCGACGACGCTCTGCGCCACGGTCTTCAGGGCGCGCTCGGCAGCACTGACCCAAAATTCGCGAGTAAACATACTCACCTTACCTCTCTCTTCGATTTCCCCATGGCGGGGCCCTTCTTCGATGCCCGGAGCGGACACCGGTTGGAACAGGATCTCCTGTTCCCACCAAAAGCTCTCATGCCAGTCATCCATGATGGACGGGTTGACACCAGCCTGCACCACAAGATGGACTGGAACGTCATATGGCACGTGAGGGGACTCGAGCTCTCGAACCACCCTGTCGTCCACAGACCACACGACACGATGCTCGTCGATCTCAAGCTTGTAGCGGTGCCATTCAGACACGTCTACGTCTACCATAAGCGGAGCATGGTCCGGGGCACCAGTGTCTGGGTTAGGCCAGTGAAGATTGGTCATCGTACGACCGTTACCGACACGACCTTCTAGGACGTTAATCTCTCCCTTGGGCCAGATCTTATCGTCCTGAGGCCACAGCATGGCTACCAGTTCAACACGGTCAGTTGCGGGAGCCTTCAAGTCGAATTCCCACACCCCCTTGGCGGGGGTGTTATAGGTTCCTGACCACGATGGACAGAGGAGGCTATCCTCTACGGAGCTCTGGTGGTCCACCATAGCTGCCCTGAAGAGCTGGTAGGACGCCCGATCAAACTTGAAGCCTAGCCGAAATGTCCTGCCGTCCTGCTGGAGCGTAGTCATCTCTTGGCTGAAACGGCCCAGAGTCCCATGCGCGGGACGTTGGGCTGACCACCCACCATAAGTAGTGTGGCCAAGTAGCTCAGTGCTCACCCTCAATCCTCCTAATCCTCTCCGAGAAGTCATCTAGCCTATTAGACGCCCTAGACATCTCGGAGGTAATCCTCTCATTGAGGAGTATCGTGTGACGGTTAAATCGTCCGAGCTCTGCGTCCTGACGCTTTTGGGCCTCCTGGATTAGAAGAATAGCCTCTGCGTTCTGCTTGCTAATATTAAGAACTCGCTTGATGTCGTCCCTGAGGGACGACCCGCCATTAGTGTACTGCTGGGAGAGGACCTCGGCTGTGTCGCGTGCGGTCTTGTCAGCCTGCTGCCGAAGGTCCCGTATCTCAGCAAGCACTTTCATACCGCCGAAAAGCGCTGTCAGTAGCGCAGCCAATCCCGCCAAGAGTCCCCCCAGCAGCTCCCATGGTGGAGCTGGAATTGTGATCACTGACTAATCTTTTCAAGAATAGCCTCTACGCCAGCCGAGAGCTTGTCGATCTTAACCTCAAGCTCCCGCACCTTAGTCTTGGTATCAGCAATCTCCTGATTCACAGGGATGGTACCCTCAGCACCGCCACGGCGGACGTCTGCGAGGTCCTGAGCCAGCTCGCGCACGCGAACAGCCAAGTCCCTCACCACCTGATCAAAACGTCCAGCATCCGGGATATAGGTTCCCCACACAGACCGGTCAACAATAGCGGCAATACGGTTAGCCGATTCTTCGTTCACTTCAAGTTCCTCCTTAACGTAAGTGTTAAAATTGAGGGCTGGGACAGATCCGTTGCTGTCCTCGAAAAATACGTGGATATGATCCTCATGGCGGTCACTAATACCAGACCTACTACCACTCAGCTGAGTCCATGTGCCGTACCTAGTTTTCCAGATACGGTTCTGCCAGATGATGTGGCGGATATGCATCTGGCTAGCGTTAGCCATAAGCCACGCCAGAATAGCTTCACCGGCTTCGCGGTATACCCCAGTAGACCTCACACCTACCTCTGGGGCGCAGATGATATCCAGCGCACGACCTGTCCCGTGCTCATCAGGCCACTGACCAGAATCTGGGTATGCCCCGCCCATACTATGCGTATCCCAGCCGCGACCAATCCAAATCATGGGGAATGTCTTACGTGTACCCCAGTAGACGCTCGAAGCAAGCGCCTTCACAATAGCTCTTGAGTTGCTACTTACGTACCTGTCCCAATCTGCTGGTGCCCCCATACAGTCACCTCCTAATCCACTCTACCTGCGCGTGGCACACACCGCACCACGTAGCAGTACCGTCGAAATACATATGCGCCCCAACATGATTACATTCAGGGCAGTCAGATATGAGAATACACTCGCCCATCAGCGCATCCAAAGAACAACAGCAGAGACGGCGGCAGAGCCACCAGTGAGAGCTCCACCAGACGCCAGATAAGCCTGAGTAGACACAGTCAATATCTGGCCAAGCCCGGTAATGTAGAATGGCCATGTGATTCCAGCAGGAACATCTGCAGAGCCCATCATGGACATCATCTGCGGGCTGTACTGAGACCCGCACTGCATCCTGCCGTAGCACCATCCCTGAGCCTGATTGGCGTCATACCTTGGGGCAATAGTGCCGCCGGCGAGAACCACAGCTCGAGTGGCCCACGGGGCGCATGGGATGCCCACACTAGCAGCGGCGCCCCACGACGACCCAGGCTGCCACGAGCTATTGCTATTCGAGTACGACTGGGCGCTGATTTGTTCCCTCAAGGCATCGGGGCCGATAAGGCCCTTACCGATCTCCAGCGTGCCATCAAAGATCGCTGAACCGGATACGTGGAGTGTCCCACGGGTCATCTTGATGTCGCCAGAGCCAATTGTGGCCGCAAACTCCGCCATTCTAGACTCGAGCATATCCAGCCTATCAACTACAGCGCGCAGACCAGCGTCATCACTAGGACGATCAATAGTCCTCGGATCAATAGCCACTCGTGACCCCCTGCAGGATAGGCTTAATCTTTAGAATCTGGCCTGATACTGGGTCTGGGTCGGCCACCCACCCAAGTAGCCTCGCGCGCAAATTCATGTTTACTTCTGGTAAATCAGGATTCCTCAGCTCTACCTCAATCATATCACCAATCTCGAAATCCCTGGTGGGGATACAGTCGTCTAGAAGAACCTCGATCGCATAAGATGACGTACCGTCCTGTTGATTATATCTAGCCGTATCGACATACCCCCTGATGATGTCCGGGTTTTTGGACCCGGTGTCAGGGCTCCATCGTCGTTCGATACGGAGGAAGTTAGCTGCAAGGTATGTCTCGGCTTGAACCGTATACATATACCTATCATCGCCCTCACGGTTGGCCGTACCAGTGAAGATGGTGGCCCCCTTACCGTCGGTATAGTCCTCAGTCTTAGTCCAAGAGCCGCGCGTGAGGATACACGTTACGTCGGACGAGCCTAGACGGTCTGCTACCACAGCAGTGAACTTCAGGTTCCCGCCCTCATCCAAGTGCCATCTAGTAGTGAATTCGCAGCCGTTTCGCGTGCTCATGAGGTTCTGCAGGCCAGTTAGGCAGGTCATATCCTGGTCGTTCGTATACGTGCGATCACCGCGCGCCCCAGGCAGCTCCTCCACAGACCCAGAGAACTCCTGGGCTAGCCTGTCAATCCCGATCTTACGCGCAATCTCCGTGTAGGGCCTCCCACGGTACTCACCAGCAGCGATGTAGTTCCGAGCCAGCCAACCCTCAGCTGGTTGTAGGCCTAGTTCGATATATGGGCCAGAGCCGTACACACGGCGGTCTACCCATCCAGCCCACACCACGTGCTGCGACCCACCAGACTCGGCAACCGCTGCCAGTACGGCCCTAAGCGGCTGCGTGGCCACCTGCCACAGCGGCGGGAGGCGGTCTGTGGTCGGGAGCTCCAGTGATGCCTGATCTGCGCGCCCCATGATGTGGGAGATGCTGCCCTTTACGCGCGCGCCCGGGAGTTCCGTAATGGCTCTCCCGGTACGCTCGAATGAAAACCACCTAATACCCATGTCAGCCGTTGTCCGTGGCGACCCAGTTGACACTCACCTGAGATCCGGTATCCACGAATACCGAAAACTCCGTTGCCGTAATGTTGTAGACCTTCGGGGCGTTCCAGCCAACCGATCCAGCTGCGGAGTTGATACTTACTACGACCACGGGAGGGGACTGAAAGCGGCCGGGGGGCAGCGGCACTACCTTCGTGTAGTTGCCGTACCCGCCAGCAAGGACACTTCCGGCAGCAATCTGAGGTACTCGCGGAGTCTCATCTTTGTAGGCCAACTGGCGCCAAGTAGACCCTGTCCACACCAAGAAGGAGTTCTGCTTAGTGACGTAGATAGGAGTGCCTGGGCGAAGCGCATACCCAGACGGCGCGTTAGTGCCGACCACAGGGATAACGCCGCCGGCGGCAGACGTGTACTCCCTAATATCCGAGACCACAATGCCCCCAGCAGACCGCACCCGAGCCTCAGCTAGCTGGAGCACCCCAGCAGGAACAGCCGGAGCGACAGGCGCTGGAGACGCCGTACCGCCGATAGCAACCGCTACCGTCTGGTACCTCCCGGACGAGTCCACAGAGCCGTCTTCGACCTTGACCCCAATCAAGTCGATGCGGTCATAAGACGGATGCTTAGCGGCTAGTGTCACGGTGTTGCTGGAGCTGGAGGAGACCCAGTAAGACCCGTTGGTACTCTGCGCCGGCGTGACCACACCGCACCCCGATGACACCAACACGTTAGAACCGGACGCGGATACCGAGAATCCGGAGATAACACCTGCCCGGCACGCATTCGTGTGGGTATCGTGTGTCATCGTGGACCCCACAGCTGCCCGGCGGAAGTCTGCAGGCTGGATCGGGATATTATTGCCAATAGGGACGACTGGATCAAAAGCCATTACATGATCTCCTTAACAGTTACAGTTGCCTTGCTGACCTGATTATACTCGGATGCGCTATATCTAATAGTCCAGTACCCATCACTCAGGCTCCCAGGCCACTCACGTATAGACGGGATAGCCGGAGACGACCCGCCAAGCAGCGCAGACCTCCTGAGTGGGTCAACTACAAGTGTTTCACCGTACCCGAGAGTAAGACCATCCCACGTAAGCACATATCCGTCCTGCCCTTGAGTGATAAGAATGGACGGTGACGTGACGAGGCCTTTGATCTCGATGATAAGTCGAGCCGCGTGCGGGACGTAGACTGTTACCTCTCCTGTGGTCGTTGTAGTGCCCCACTTGATGGGGAACGTCCACGGGAATACGAGGCCGCCAGACACCTTGTGGAGGCCAAGTTCGTATGTCTTCTGGCCTGAGCTATCAAGGCTCCCATCAGGACCCTGACCGCCCCTGAACCACACCGGATCGGGGGAGGTAACTTGCGTATCCCATTGGAAGACCTTTGCTTCATTGAGCCACTTTACCGTGAGCCCACCACTGCGGATAATCTGCATAGACTGCCATCCCGCAGCAGTGAGCACAGACACCCAGAAAAGCCCGTCCCTAAGGCTCTTCCTGAGGAGCTTAAGTGCGGCTTGAGCGTCCTCTGCGGTCTCCCCGATATATGTGCCTGACAATGCACCTGACATAGCCCCGCTATAAGGGTTAGTAATCCACACCCCGTCCATCTGAGTGCGCTGCCCGGACTGGTAAACCGACGCCGGCAGTCCCCACAGGCCTACCTCAGAAGTCACCCACTTATCGAGGTCGTTGATGTCGAGCCCGCGTACCACCACGTTCCTCATGCGAGCCTCCTGAGAGCCTGGGACACAGCCACAGCTGTGCTATATGGATCAACATTGTACGTGTTTACGTTAATACTACCACTATTCGACCTATAGTCATTTATGGTTGCACCGGCGCTATCTGGGATAATGTCCCTAGCTACCTGAGCAACGCCCTTAGCCTTCGACTCAAGGTACCCCTGCTGACCAGCGATAGAATCAGCGAAGTCGGTGACGATAGCTTCACCGGAGTAGGTCACATACCCCCGACCAGAGAAGGGGCCCCACTTAGCCGGGGAGAACGGCCACAGCCCGCGAAGGCTCTTCATACCATCTCGGACCCAGCCGGTGAGCTGATCCCACTTCTCACGAATACCTTTCAGGAATCCGTCCACAAGTGCCCTACCGGAGTTGATTAGCTGGCTACCGATGTCCCCAATAGATGTGGTGATCTTGTTAGGGATGTCCTCGACAAACGATGTGACATCATTCCATCCACTTGTAATGCCTTCCAGGAACCCGTTAGCGCCACCGAGTGCACTCATTAGGAGGTCCTGCCCAAGTGAGGCCAAGGCGTTTACTACCTTACCCGGGAACTCCGCGATCCACTTTAGAGCGTCATTCAAGACCCCCTGAGCAGCTTCGAGGAAGCCGTTGAACCATTCGGAGGCCAGCTTCGGCAGCTCAGCAAGCCCACCCAACAGTTTCATAGCCTCTTCTGGGAATGAGTCGAGGAACTCCTTAAGCCCACCAAGAGGGGCAACGGCGGCGTCCACCCACTCTTTAGCCCACTCGAACGAGAGTATGTCACTAACGAACTGGGTGACGCTGTTGATGATGCCGTTGAAAAATTCTCCTACCCACGCCCAGAACGCATTCCAGGCGTCCACTACGCCCTGCCAGCAGCTGGACAAGAATGCCACGGTGGCAGACCACACGCCGTTAACCCACTGAACCACCGCATCCCAGTTAGTAATGAGTAGGTACAGCGCAGCAGACAGGAGTCCGATTCCGGTAATAATCCATGTGATAGGGTTCGCCAGCATGGCTGCTGTGGCAGCCCAGATAGCTGTCGTTATGCTGTACAAACCAACCAGGAGAAGTCCTGTAAGCAGTGTTGCTAGTGCGCCAAAAACCCAGGTGTTCTCCCGGACCCAGTTACAAAGGTCCTGGAACTTAGGGATAAGCTCCGAAACAGTGTCTCCAAGCCATGTGAAAACCTCTGATCCAAGTGGCTCAAGGGCCTCAAGAGCCCTGTTCTTGAGCAGGTCCCACTGCTCCGAGAAGTCCATGGTCTCCTCGGCCAAACCCAGGATAGAATCGTCTGTGGCACCAATGGATTTCATCATGTCACCGGCTGATATCTGGCCCGTTTTCATGGCCTCAATGAACTGCTGGGCACCACGGGTGCCGAAGATCTTAGACGCCAGTTCGAGAGCGGCAGCTTCATTACCCTTATCCAAGAAGCCCTGGATCTCTCCTGTGACCCTCTTGAAAGCTTCCTTGGGTTCTTCGCCCTTCTTGGCCAAACCAACCAGGCCCTTACCCAAGGCAGTAGTGATCGCGCCTGAGTTAAGACCAGCCTTGTCGAAAGCACCCATCATAGCGATGGTATCTTCAAAGCTAAATCCCAGTGTCTTCATACTAGGAGCGGCCTGCTGAGCCATCGAGGCGAGGTCATTCATCCCCACACCCGTGGCCTGAGATACCCGGAAGAGGTTATCCATAGCGTCGATAACCTTATCGCCTTCAATACCGAAGGCGGAGAACGCTGCCGAGGTCTTCTGGATGTTAACATCCTCCCCGAGCAAACGACCGGCCTCGAGATACTGCGAGGCTACTTTCTCGAGGGTGTCCCCGGAGAGTCCTAGACGGGTATTCAGGTCAGCCACAGTAGACCCGATCTTGGAGTACTCCGCCGGTACGGACCGTCCGATCCTCTTTGCAATGTCAACCATGCTCTGAAGAGACTCACCGGAAGCGCCGGTACCCACACGGATAGTGTCGTTTACGTCGTCGAATACTGCGCCGACGTCGTAAAGGCCTTTGCCAAGTCCGGCAAGTAGACCTCCAGCTAGGGTAGGCAGGGCCCACCCATTAAGACCTTCGGCAAGCCTCTCAGAGAGCTTTTTGCCACCCTCCGCACCCGCGCTATCCGCTGCACCTGTAACCGCATTTGATATCTCATCGGTTATCTTCTTCTCTGACCCCTGCATAGAGGGGACAAGCTGAAAATACCCAGTTGCAAGTTCTACACTACCCATTAGTCCACCACTCGTCGAAAGCCTCTGGAGCTATGGGATCAGCCCCAAAGCGCTTCACACTCTCATCCTTATCGCCTGGTCTAGGCACCGGCTTAGGTTTGGGCGAGTTCTTATTGCCTCCACGCTGCCAATTGCCCGCATTGAGGAGGTCAATAACGTTGGCCATCATATAATCGGCCACTCCCCACGGTGCTCCGAGGACCGCTGCCAAGTGAGACCCTGGATCGGCTGTGTATATTACGGCTTTGAGGTCGGACCACGTAAAGCGCTCCGACCCCAAATCCCTAATCCTAAGGCCCCTGCGAATTAGCTCACCCTCCACAGCCACATGGTGAGCCATCACGATAGCCAGGAGCCCGATTATTCCCCCGCTGAAATACCAGAGTGGTCCGCCCAAGCTTTCATCAACTCGCCAGCCTGGGTCTCATCGATCTTGTCCAGGATACCTGGGCAATACCGGTCGAGCAGCTTCATCTGAGCCTCAGCAGCGGCTACCACATCCTCAGGGCGCGGCTCGCGCTTACGCTTCTGGGCCTCGGCGAGAGGCCTAGCCGCTTCAGAGAGACCCATACGGACGCCAATAGGGAGCCTATTGAGATTGGGGACCTCATAGACCTTCTTCTCGCCGGGAAGTTTGAACCGGAATTTCTCGCTCTGGGTAACGTCAGAGGCACTAAGCTCGAAAACGTCACTCATGCGGACACCACGCCATCATCGAGGAAGATGTAGATGGAGTTACCGCTCTTGTCCGGGTAGCACGACAACGTAACAGGCCATTTAATAGCATCCGTGGCACTGAATGTGATGGTATCAGTGCTGGTAACCTGCCCGTCAGGGACGAAGATCAAGATCTTTGAGACACCATCCTTCATCTTGAAGTACCAGCTCTTGTGGGGCAGCTCGTCAGCCTTGATCTTGACCGTAGTCCTAGTACCCGTAGAAGAGGTTGCCGCAGTGACCGTGACATTAGACTCACCCGCGAAGTTCTTCAGGGACTGCTCATTGGTCTCCAGCTGAGTCCACTTCAACTCCCCGGAAAATGTTTCGAGAATCTTTTTGACGACAGTCCCGGACCAGTCCTTGATGTCATTGGTAGAGCGGTCGACCGTCAGCTCAAGGCCATCCTCAGACACATACCCAGCGTCCACAGCCTCGGTCGGGATAGTGTCACCAGCATGTGCCGGGACGGTGGTCTGAAGCTTCGGAGAAGCCAAAATAGCGCCGGTCACAGCCTGATCAGGCCGGCCCGCAAAGATGTTAAGGTTATTAACAGCCATTACATTCCTCCTTATATAGTAATGCCGGCCACATGCAGCCGAATAGCGAAAGAGTATCTAGAGACCCCGGTCTGCGGGTCTGGGTCAGGGTACGGGGCTACAACAACCCGGCAGTTATGACAGGGGTACTTTCCAACCCACCCATCCAGCGGGAGCTGCTCAAGCAGCTGCAGCACCCGGGCAGCCAGCCGGTACGCCCCCATATCGTCCTGCAGAGTAGTACCCCAGCATGAAATAGATATCTGGTGCACAGAGCGCCGGGGATCGAGGATCTCACCACCTGTGGCACGGACCACCACCAGTGGAGACTTTCCGATCCTGTCGGCTTTACCAGCGGCCCGGATGCCATCCTTGGAGTTCAAAAACCGAATGACTGCCGTCTCCACATCGGGGCGAATCGACACACTCAAGACAAACTCCCAAAAGCCGCAGTAAGTACCTTATCCTCTGCCTCCATTATATGCCCTTTTTTGGTCTTTGCCCTAACAGTAACCCTAGACCTATGCGCGCCGTCGTACTCGGAGTAACCGAAATCATCATCCCCTGCCTGAGCGACCATCTGCTCGCCCCAAGATCGGAGCTTGTCTTTAACTTCTGGGCTTTTACGCATAGCATCGAAAGCCTCATAATTAAACACCAGCTTAGTAAGTGCTCCGGCCACATCAATCAGCCCCCACCAAAAACACGCATGTATGGTCCAGAATAGACCCTGTATCCCACACCTGTGGGTGGGCGTCAACCCTGTATTTCGGAACGTCATCATCAGCCCACACGGAGTCGAACCGGCCTGTATACCGGGATACGACATCAGCTGTCAGCACGACAACATAGTCCCATCGAAAAATAGATGTTCCAGCCGGCATCCATGCTGTGTAAGCCACTTTGCCATCGCCCTGGTATGACCCCTCGAGGCCATCCATGAGACCGGGCTGAACCGAGCAGCCCGGGACGATTGCACGGGTCGTTACCCGTCCGTACTCCCACTCGCCACGGTCATTCGTCTTGCGCTCAGGCACCCCGATAATGACCGTGTTAGTCATCATCCTGACGATACTCATGGACGCTCACTAAGGGTGTAGGGAGCTAGCACACGACGTACTCCGGCACTGACATCCAGCTGGCCACCAGCAGTCCCGTATGAGGCCGAGATTGAGCCCACAGACTCCTGGGTTCTACCGAGAGGGCTAGCCCACGACGCCAGTACCACGGACATGACAGCGCTTGCCACAGCCCCAGGAACTTCGTCATATCCGTGCGTCATCGTGACCTGCACAGCACCTAGACGACACGGCAGCGCTTCCTTAACCTCCACCATCCCCCTAGGAGACCACCCATCGATGGCCAGCTCACGACCGTCTACGGCAACCGTAGGACGACTGACAAGGCGCAGAGTCGGGAGCACCAGAAGATGCCCTCCGCGTGTATCCATAATCACCGTGTGGGTCTCTACCCCAGCGATATGCCACCCACACACATCTCGGACGGTGTCCGAAGCACGTTCGATCCAACCCTGAAGACCTGGGCTGGATGCAGGAACCCGGCCCAGGCTAGCTTCTGCCAGCTGGGCCGGGGTGACAAGTGCGCTACTTGGCACGCGTCTTGGTTTCCTTCTCGTTGTCCTCTGCTGCGTGCTGGGGAGCGACCCCGAGACTAGCAGCGTCCTCATCGGACAGCTGGATCGTCACAGGGTCACCGTGCAGCAGGATCTCATAGATATCCATCAGACCTCACTTGGACAGGTCAACCTTCGCGAATGCGAGGGGCTGGCGAACAGCAAGCAGCTCACGGAGCTCGAGACGAGTCGTGACAATGTCCTTGACGAAGTTGTCAGCGTGGCTAGTGGTGGTCTCCACGCGGACGCCACCCCGACGGTACAGAGTCGCAGCGCTCTTGAAGGAGCCGACCAGTGCGGTATCAGCTGCCATCGCAGGAGTGACGACAGTGGTCAGGCCCCACAGGTTCGGGTACAGCATCAAGCCGTCCTGGTTGTAGGCACCGGAGAACATTCCGCCGCCGTAGTACTGGCCAGCCTGGTCCTTTGCGAGACGCAGCTTCTCGTAGACGGCCGGGTTTACCACCACAGCATCAGCCGTGTATCCGGTGCTGCGACCGATAGCGGAGATACCCTTAAAGATCGCGTCTGCTTCAGTGTCCGTGCCCTTGGTGAGCGCCTGAATACCAGAGGTGTTCAGGACACCGCGAATGTCGGCACCAGTGCCTGTACCCTGCAGCAGGCCGTACTCCTCGGCCAACTGAAGCTGGTAGACGCCGCGGCCGTTGATCTCGGAGACCAGGAAGGCGAAGTCCTCGAGCATCTCATCCGAGTACTGCACGAACCCGCAGATCTTCTTGTACGGAGAGGTAACAACAGTCGGGTCACCAATGTGGATCTGAGGCTTACCCTCTGTCTCACCCTTGAAAGCAACATTACCCTCGAGCGAACCCTCGACCAGCCACGAAACGGCAGACGTATCTGTGGTACCCTGAGAGAACAGGTCAGCAACCTGCAGGCGACGACGGGTGGTGACCAGACCGGGAATGAACTCAGTCGACCACGCAAGTGCGTCCTGAGGGGTCTTATGGATGTCGCCGGCGTCTTTGGTGCCCAGCCACTCCGGGGTAGCAACGCTGTTGCCACGGGTCCCCTTCAGCTGCCTCAGACGCGGTCCGGCTGCTTTGACCACAAACTCGCCGAGAGTCTTAGCGGCAGTGTCCTCCGAAGCCTTCTCCTCGACGACATCGATGCCTTTGATGGAGTCCATGATGTTCTTGGACTCCATCAGGCTGTTCAGGGTCTCACGGGAAGCCGCCAGCTCAGCAGCCAGCCCCTTGACCTCGGCCACACGGTCACCGAAACCGCCATTTTCAGCAGCCTCAGCAGCGGCCTTTTCAAGCTTCTCATTCAGGCCCTTAATGTGGGCCTGCAGTGCACTAATATTCACTGATCCTCCTTAACGCCCAACAGGGCCATAATTTCGTCCATGGGTACCCCCAAGGACTTCTCCTCAACCTTTTCGGGCTCCTCGTCGCCGTAGGCGTCAAGAAGCTCACCAAGAGCCTCGTAGGCCCTCCTAATCAAGTCCATGTTCTTGGCCGAAATAGCACGGCCAGCTTTAACCTCAGTAATCTGAGCCTCCCGATTCGCTGGGATTGGCACAACAGAGATTTCGTACAGCTCGAGCTCCAGCAGCTCATAACCCTCGTCAGTCATACGGGCATTAATAACGCTGTATCCGAAGCTTAGCGAGTCAAGCCGGCCATCCTTCAGCTGCTCGTACACCACACGACCGTAGGTGTCTCCGGAGAGGTCGAGCTTTGCCCTGAAGAAGAGGCCGTGCTCATCCTCACGAAGCTCGATAACTCGCCCAATATTGGCCTTAGGGTCCTCCATGTTATGGCCGTAGAAGACTGGAATCACCTTCCCGGTCTCGAGCATCTTTGCCAGGAACTTAGCAAAAGCGCCCTTAACGACAATGTCACCATAGGAGTCAACATTGCCAAACACTGAGGCATATCCGCTAATCACGCCCTCTTCAGTGTCGGACGCCTTTACCTTTACGTCGAAAGCTTTAAGCTTCATTTCCAGTTCACCACCACTTCACACTGACAGTTTGCTACTTCTGCGGGATCACCGGAAGCGGAATCACCCGGCCACCTGAGCCCATTCGAGAACTCTTCGTCAATACCCACAGTCTCGCCGTTAATGGCGGCGTGCTCTGATCGAGGATTTCCGCTAGTAGTTATCCACGTCTTAGTCGCTGCGCCATTCTGACGGCCGGCCTCCAGACGACCCCACGAGTAGTCCCACAAGGCAAGCCCAAGACCAAACACCTTGGCAGCCTCATCCCCATGGTCGGGAGAGTCCTCCCACGCCTTCTCCACACCGTCAGCGCGGGCCTCGAGATAATCTTCAGTGCGGTCGACGTCATAATCGCCAGAGCCATGCTCACGCACCATACTGCGACCAGCTCTGGACGTAGCACCCATACTAATAGCCTTCAGCTTCTTAGCCCTACCAGCGTCTTTAGAGCCGCCCGAGAGCACGCCCATATACTCTCGGGCGACCCCAGCAACCCAGTCAGGAAGAGCCCTCCCCGACTTCGACCGTACCCCGGAGCCGGAGGGTACGGAATCTTGCGGACTAGCCTGCCCACCAACCAACACATTAAGCGGGGTGACGATATCGTCACCCCCGTCCACAGCCCGGAGGTTGAGGCGTGCCCTAGCCTCATTGGCGCTCATGTATGGGCGCCCCACAGAGGACTGGAGGAACTGAGCCTGGGCCTCAAAATCACCCTGAAGCTTCTCTGCAACGTTGAATTCCAGATAGATGCCTTCCTCGGCCCCCATTATCGGCAGAAGCCAAGCATTGAATGCCGACTCAAGCTGCGCGATAATTGGGCCGAGGGTGTCGCCATAAAGCATCTTCCGGAATTCACGCACGTTCGAATAGTTAGCGTTGTCCAGCACCCCAACCATGGTCGGGTTAATATGGAAAACGCTAGCCACAGTGGTGAAGGACAGTTTCAGGCCCTCAATGTACTGCTGCTCATTAGCGGTAAAGTCGACCCTCTTGAGGGTCATACCGTCCTCAAGGATAGGCGTCCCACCAGCTCGCTGACCGTTACCAGTGTACTTGGAGTACCAATCCTCTCGGAACGTCTCGCGGGCTGCGTCAGACCATCTTGGGGCTCCGACCGGACGTTCCAGCACTGAGGATACTCGGCCGCCTCGAGCCCACAGCTGGCGCCGGTACTTCATGGCCTGAATCTGCTCAGCCAGTACATCCTTCAATGCATCAATAGCGGGGCTAACACCGGTCACGCTAGAGGGGCTATAGCCTTCAATAGCAACAATCTTCTCCCGAGGAACTGTCGTTCCAGCGCCGCTACCCCAACCGATCTTGTACTCGGTGATCCCGAGAGAGTCCTTTTTGCTGGGTGTGACCCACACCGGAGGTACCCGATAAACTTCCCACCCATGGGGTCCCTCGTACGGGAGCATGAAAGCGCGATCATATAGGGCTAGGTCCACAACAACGCCGAAAATCATGTCGTACATTGTCATGGTGGGGTTGGCCCGCTTGCCCCCAAGCCACAGCCCGACAGGGGAGGTAGTGTCTCGTTCCCGGTCCGTAGAATTCACCCGCGTGTATGCATGTAGTCCGAGATGTGCGATGTTCCGACCGAGGAACGAGACAACAGTCCTAAGGTGCGGCTGCGTCTTGTACATCTGAGAAGCGCTCATGCCATTAACAGCACGAAGAGCTTCATCAAGATCATATGCGATGCCGCCGATGTAAACAGGCGTAGCGGACCCGCCAAACCGCTTACGCAGCTTGTCCAAAAGTCCCACTATACGGCCTCCACTCCACCTGTTTCATATGAAGAACTAAGTTCATTATACATCATCTGGACATAAATGGAAGTGACAAGTGCACTAACACCATCAATCTTTCCTCGAGACCGTACCTTATCCGGCTTTACGTTGCCGGACGCATCCACATGTGGGACCAGACACGAGATCATCCACCGCAGGACGGGGTCTCCTCGGTGGTCTATAAGCGGTGGGTCCGAAAGCACCCTACGTTTAAGTTCCTTGGTTGGAGACGACAGCGTCACAGCGCCCTGTCGGACTTTCTCCATAGTCAGCCCATCTTCGGCCAGCTGATTTGTTAGATGGGTGCTATTCCATGGGTCAAAACCCAAGCTACTAATCCTGTACTTTTCGGCGTCGTCGTTAATATGCTTACGGATAAAGTCGTAGTCAGTGACGTTACCAGGCGTTATCGTTATCCATCCCTGACGTACCCAATCCGTAGCCGCCAGCTCGGTCATGTGGTCTAGCCGGTCTAGAGCAGCCTCAGGGAGCCAGTAATGGCCCCACACGCGGCTTGTACCGTCCTCCATGGGACATGTGTACATCAGGGCACATAGGTCAGACACGGCCGCCAGATCCATGCCACCGTACACGACCGACCCGACCATATCGTCAGGCGTCCAGTCACCTTTACCGGCGCACTTATCCCAATCTTTGATGTTTATAAAGGCCTCTTTTTGATTAGCCCTAATGCCCAAATGAAGCCTCTTAAAAGTGGACCTATCGGCAGCGTTAGCGCGGGCCTTATCGGCCTGAGCACGCATGAAGTCTGGGCTAGGAGTCTCTGGGTAGAGCGGATTAGCGGCATCCCACACGGACTCGTCATAGATGTCCGCGTCGTCGGGTGCCGCCCACACCGCACCATACATCCTAGGAGCCTTGAAATCGCCCCTGGAAACCCCCTCGATCATCGACCTACGCTTGTCATAGGGCGTGTGGATACGACCCTCATCGGCCGTTGTGATGATCATGGAGAGCGGCTGAAGACGGGCACCTGAGCCAGACTCGAGGGCCTCCAGGAGCGCACCGTCCTTGTGGACGTGCAGCTCGTCGCAGATAGAAGCATGAGGGTTAGTGCCGTGGGCAAGCTCGCCTCGAGATGACACCACCTTGATCACAGACGACGTCTTCGACTGCCTGATCTCGTTGGTGACCGTCTTCACCCCAGCCCTCTGCAGCAGCGGAGAGTACGTAGCAAGGTCGTGAAGAGGCTGGAAGCAGGCCTTAGCCTGATCCCTAGAGGCAGCTCCGATAATGACCTCGGCGCCCCCCTCCCCGTCTCCGAAGGCCATCGTCATGGCGATAGCACTGGCCAGAGTCGACTTAGCCCCCTTACGAGGCATCTCGATGAATACCTCGCGGCGAAGCCGTATCCATCGCTCGGCCAGTTCGTTCCACACCTGCCACCCGAAGAGTGGTGCGATAATGTATGCCACCTGAGTTGCAGCTAGCTCCAGAGGCTTCCCGGCCCAACGACCCTTGGTGTGCTTAAGGCATCCAATGGTCTTAATGACCCTATCAACGGCCTTAGGATTGAATCTGACGGGCTGCCCGTCGACCTCATCAGGAGGGTTTGGGGTACGCCAAAGGGGCGGCTTGGGCCGCCCCTCAATCCCCCGAGAGTCAAGATACCACTGGATCTCCTCCTCGAGGGGCGCCGAGAAGTACTTATCAGACAAACGGGTTGAACTCCTCCGAGTCGCTCCGCTTACCCTGCCGTGATTTCGGTGTCAACCTCAACTCCTTCATGATCGACATGGCCGCTCCTGAATGAAACCTCATTGTACTTTCTGCAGGGCTTTTAGCCAAACGGTTATGACCTCCGTCATGTACAGACACAGCACCAGCCTCGATCATCTCGTTACTAGCCATTCGGACAACATGTAGATGCCTGATGAGCATTTCGAGCGCCCATGAGTCGGCCAGAGTCAGGTTGCCGAGGCTCTCCTCGGACAGAGTGTGCATGAACTGTCGCCAAAGGTCAGAAAGGACAGGGCTAGCCTTAACCATTGCAGGCATTTCAGGCCCTGGAGTGTCAACCTCTTTACCAGAAAGGTCGAATTCTGTCAATTCACTATCATCTATTATGCGCATTTAAAGGCTCCTTTTCGCTCACATAAACGGATTTTTACCCGCATCAAAAACAACAT
>ERZ773250.277-NODE-277-length-32314-cov-3.581915_pt1 | contig 32314 bp, 30 predicted proteins | sample MGYA00511258_ERZ773250 | MGnify/ENA primary metagenome ERZ773250 (study PRJEB29015, sample SAMEA2738164) | human oral metagenome | biome: human oral; feature: human-associated habitat; material: saliva | place: China | collected 2187 ... | reverse complement strand
TTAACCACTTAGTTTATATAAACTATCCTAAACGAAAAAGGATTCTGCAACAATCGTTGTGGAATCCTTTTTCTATGCAATCGGTGTATCCTATTTTGATCTGGCCCATAACCCTTAGTACATAACAAAAAGGGGATAGCTAACGCTATCCCCTAATTTCTATCATACGGCTTTACTAGTTATATAAAACCTATATATATATTTATTTAGTTTCTTGGTCCAATTCATACCAAGCATTGCCAATAAGAGCAAATTCGTCTAAGGTAAATGTTTCACCTCGACGAGATCCATCAATGTTTGCTTTCGCTAAAATAGCTTCGTTTTGCTCTTTGCTTAGTCCTGTAGTCTTCATTGTGTTGCTGAACGTTTTACGACGTTGCGCAAAACCTGCTTTCACAGCACGGAAGAAATACGCTTCACTATGAACTTCCACAGGCGGTTCACTACGCAATGGGCAACAAATTACAGCGCTAGTCACCTCAGGAGCTGGTAAAAACGCCTTAGGCGGCACATCCATGACAATATATGGGTCTGTATAATATTGCACCGCCACCGATAAAGCCCCATACATTTTTGTACCTGGCTTTGCTATCATGCGCTCCGCCACTTCTTTTTGGACCATTACCACTAACCGTTCAATAGGCAAATTAGATTCTAGTAAAGACATAATAATCGGGGTTGTAATGTAATACGGTAAGTTCGCTACTACTTTAAATGGTTTGTGGTCCATTAATTCTGGGATGTTGACTTTCAATACGTCTCCATGAATAATCCGTACATTATCGTACGCTTCTAGAGTTGTATCTAGGACCTCTAATAAGCGTCTATCTAGCTCCACAGAGGTCACATTAGCCCCACTTTGTGCCAAACCTTGCGTTAAGGTACCAATACCAGGACCTACCTCTAACACAGCATCCCCTGCGTCTAACTCCGCAGCCTGCACAATCTTATCCACCACAGTGCGCTTAATTAAAAAGTTTTGCCCTAATTTTTTACTCATTTGAATGCCAAACCGTTTACATATATAATGTACAACTTCTGGACTTGCAATGACTGATTCTATCATGAATACTCCTATTATTTCTCTTCATCTTCTGAAAGTGCTTTGAAAAATGCATCCCGACTTATGCCGTAATGGTTTAAACGGTACAAGAACTGTTTCCCATTACCATAGCCTATACCCAGCTTAGCACCGATACGAGCTCTCATAGCTGCACTACTAGAGCCTCCACTCAAATCATGTTTTACTAAATCTTGCATGGTAAATAACTCGGATGATTCCATGGATTCTATATGTAACACCTCTAACGCCTTGCGTATAGACTCAGGACTAGCCTGCTCAATTCCAATATCATCATTCGCATAGGCTTCCTCTCGTGGTACAAATGCATGTTGCGCCAAAGGAAATCGCTTTGTTAAAAAACGACGAATCCGCTCTCCCGCATAATCTGGATCCGTCAGAATAATGATACCCCTCTTTTCATAAGCATCCTTAATCCGACTAAGCACAGGCTTACGCAAATTAAACCCTTCCGTGGCAATACACTCCACCTCTAAGGCTTGTTGCACCCGTTGAATATCTGATTTTCCCTCAACCACCAAGACCTGTTTTAACATAAGCTCCTCCACAATATAGTATTTTACTATTATACCATATATCGAAACCTATGGCATGCCCTAACAAATATAACACATACTAACAGCGAACCACACGTAGCAAAAATTGCCAAATAACATCCATCCCCCCTCGAGATGAACGCAATTAGGCGTAGTAGTCTATGGCGTTTCACTTTTAAAGTCTAAATATGCAGAAGAGCACGGCATACTATACTACAAATAAAAATTTGCAACGTAGCTATTAACTATTTCCTTGAGGAACGCAGTTATGAGTAGAACATCTTGTGGCACTTTATCCTCATACATGCACATGCAAAAGACCGCAATATACCTCCGAAGAAACATTATGAAATACCGTTTCTGAGGAGGTGTATTGCGGTCATCCTTTTATCTAATCAAAAATGTCACAAAGCTACATAGCGTAACAAGTGACGATACATTATGAAATACCGTTTGTGAAGGAGTATGCCATGGGCTTCCCTTTATTATATTCAGTTAAGGCCGCCTCAAGGCTGCATAGCGTAACAAGTGACGTTTTATAAGAGCGCATGCTCTTTTCCAATTTGAATCACTTGGTCTACAGGCATATTGGTAATGCGGGCAATCATCTCTACTGATAATTTTTCACGTAACATACCAACAATTGCTTCTAGTGTCCCCTCTTCTTTCCCCTCACGCCAATATTTCTTCCGATCCATTTCTAATTTCATATATTCACCCCTCCACTCCTTACTTTGCTTCACTACGTGCACAACCTCATCCATCTGTTGTAACAGACCATCTGATGGAGGTCTACCATCTACATAATCCAAGAAGTTCTGTAATAATTCTGAAACATCATTCATTTCTGCCTTCGTACTTAAAAATATAGTGGTTAAACCATCTCCCAACTCTCTGCCTAGCTCTTCTGTACATTTTTTTGTATACGTGTACTTATGACGCTTTCCAGAAAATATAGGGAACGTACAGATAAAGATAACAAAACAATCATTCAATGTCATATAGTCAGCGCCCTTTTCCATAGAATAGTGATCAATGGCACTATGATAAAATCGTGACCGTTTTATTAACTCAGGCATATTCTTGTACGTTTGCATTTCAATATTGTAGACAGTTCCTTTGTCATCATTCACATACACGTCCAAGCGCACACCTTTATCATCAAGACCAGACTCCATTGTCTTTTCCGTTTCAATGTACGCAATATCTAGAATTGAAATCTCCAATACCCGTTCTAACAATTCCTTACAAATCGATTTCTCACGCATCACCTTTTCAAAGATAAAATTATCTTGAATACTCAACTCATCAAAAGACTTGAATTGCATAGATGTACCTCGCTCTTTGAGTTAACTAAATTATACCACATCCATAATGCAGTACGGTAGCGCGCCATGCACCACCTATCCATACAATTCGCAAACTATCGTTTATCCCCCTTTAAAATTTCCTATCAGTATATGTTCTCCCCAAGGAACGCAGTTACGCGTAGAAAAGTTGTGGCACCCATATTGACTGAATTACACAAATACAAAACGAGCGCGACATATTCCGGAGCAAACCTACCGTAGGATCAGTTTGTGGAGGAATGTGTCGCGCTCGTTCATTTAACCACTCAATGCGTGCCAAAAGTTTTCATAGCATCACAAGAGACGTTTTACTCTGGTTGAATCGTGAATGACAAGCTAGAGAAGTATTTTGTTTGTTCTCCTTTTGTTTCTGTTGGGAATGCTACTTCTACGCCCACAACGTTCAAGCCATTAGCAGCCACTGTTACCATTGCTTTACCTTGTGCATCAGCTTGACTTTCATTAGTCAAATCATTGATAACATCTTTGATTAATGGAGCGTTAGCATACGGCATACCATCTTTGAATACTTGGATTTCGTAAGTATCACCTTTGCGCAATGTCAATGGATTAACGCTAGGAACAATCTCAATTGGCATATTCAAACGTTCAGGTTTTACTGCTGCATTCCAATAGTTTACATTATATTTCACAGCATGCGTAGATTTCACCGCATTTGGTACATCTTTCATCATAGCTTTATGCATTTTGCCATCTTTATCTTTTGTAAAATAGCCGTAGTCAAATGTAGTTGCTGTAGTACCTAACATTTTATTTTTCTCAATAGTTACATTGTGTTCATGAGGCATTACTTTCATGTCCAATGGATTATATGCCACATCATATGCTTCAAAACTTTTTACCATAGATGGTTCGTATGCGTTATCTACAGGACCTTCGCCTAATACCAATGTTGGTTGATCAATACGTTCTGCAAACCACACGCCATGTGCTGATGCATTGGATCCTACAGATACAGCCCCTACTAATGCTAATGCAAGAATTGCTAACTTACTTTTTTTCATGATGGATACCCTCCTATGAAATATAAAATTACAATACTTACATTGTACATCTTTTGAGAATCACTAGCAATATTTATTTTTAATTATGAATTATTTCTATAATTGACGATTGTTTTTATCTATGTATTAACAAGACGCATATCCATTAATTATAGGATTAGATGAACAATACTTTCAAAAATACTCAAAATCACTGCAAATACTGGACGAATCACAGCACCTAAAAATCCAAATTGTCCCAACACCAGAATGCCGATAAAGAACCACAACTGAGCGTTCAATAATTTTTCTTGCCACTCATAAGGCAAATATTGTAGTAGTACATAAAATCCAATAAAGCCTGGCACTGGTAGCATATTGAAAACGCCAAAGCCGATGCACAAGGTCACGATATAGGACATGACCATTTGTAAGCCAGTGCTTACTGTGCTGACTTGCATGGCAATGGACATGCCTACATAGGTCAGAAATGCCACTAAAATATTAGCACCTAATCCAGCTAAGGCAATTTGTATCATCGCAGTGCGTGGGTTTTTAAAATGATAGGGTGAAAAGGGAATCGGCTTACTCCAACCTACGCTAGCAATAAGCATCACCAATATACCAAGTAAGTCAATATGAGCGAAAGGATTAATCGTATCTCTTCCCCATTGTCTCGGTGTAGTATCTCCCAAACGGATCGCCATCTTCGCTTGTGCGTAGTTAAATATAGAAATTGCGATGGCAATAGCCGGTAGCATCGCAATATAATGAATCATATCTTTCATAGTATCTCCTTTTAACATCAAAACTGTTCCTTTTATTATACACGATGGTCCCCCTCTTCCTCTATAGATGGCGGAAAATTTCCTACCAGTCATGCACACTCCTACCAGTGAGTGGACAACGTGCACTATTCTGTGCATACTGAAAGTAATCTATCTTTCATAGAAAACATACGAGGAGGCCTATTATGAGCAAAAAAAAGTTCATCATTCCCATTCCTTATGAATTACTGTACCAACTGTATGTAACAAAAGGCATGAGTACTAGTGCTATCGCCGAGCAATTACACTGTAGTCAAAGTACCATTTGCCAACGACTCCGAGACTATGAGATTCCCTTTCACAGTAGAATCCCCACTATCCCCAAAGAGGAACTGACTCAACTCTATGAAAGTGGTAAATCCATCAAATCTATAGCGCAGCATTTTCATGTATCTCCTCGCACTATCTATAGTCGATTACATAAATGGCTCCTAAAAGAGCTCCGCCCTAGTTCTTCCCTAACATCATTACCTATCTCCTATATCTTAGAATCCTACGATAGAGGATCTAGCGCCGCCATGATAGGCAGGGAATTACAGATGGCCCCTTCTACGATTATCCATCTATTACAACGCCATGGTGTTTCCCTCCGAAATAGCTTAAAGCGCATTGACCTACCTATTGATGATATTTGCCAGCTCTACACACAACACAAACTGTCTACTATTCATATTAGTAAGCTATACTCCGTCAAACCCTCCACCATTGCCTCGCGCTTGCGAGAACGAGGGATTATCTTACGTGGGAATAAAGAGCAACTTCCTACATACGCCATTATTTCTGACTATGTACATGGTACGTCGTTGCAACAATTAGCCACCACCTACCAAACTAAGTATCATACAATTCGCAATCTATTAATCCGCCACGGAGTCTACCGAAAAGCGCGACGTATCCGCGAACATACCTATGCTATACAAAATTTACACAAAAGGGATCAACTATCTGTAGCAGAAATCGCTTCTCACTATGGATGCCATCCAGAAACAATTCGACGGATTATCAAAGGTACACATCTACAAGAAATTGCTCCCAATACCCACTGATATCTATTGATATCCTTGCTATGCGTTCCAAAGTAACGTATACTAAAAGTAAGTATATCATGTATTAAAAAGGAGTTCATTATGGAGTATATCTTGGCCTTGCTACCTTACTTTACAATAGGTATTGTAGCCGCATTCATTTCTCGATTTACGGGAATTGCTATTTCTTTCTTATTAGTACCAACCCTATTATATTGGGGGGCTACGCCGGTAGAAATCGTATCATTTATGTTGACATTCACTTTGTATAACACATTTACCTTAGAAACACAGGATGTACGATTAGACTTCAAAGAGTTAACCTTCTTCCCAGGTTGGAAATTACTTATTCCTCTAGTTATCTCTTTTGGATTGAGTCTGGTATCTCCTCATTTATCTATCGGATTATTTATTTTCTTCTTTATCTTAGAATTAGGGGCTGCTCTATACAAACGCATTCCGCAAGCAGAGCGACCTACCTTAAAACAAATCGGCATTTCCTCCCTACTAGCTGCTGGTTGGACAATCGTCGGCGTCTTAGCATACCGTCATATCCCTGATACTTGGTATTTTCTACTAGTAGGCATTGCTATGTTGTGCTTAACTTGGTTTGCTTATTATGCAGGGGCGAATCGCTATGCTATGCGTCAATCTTGGACTGCTATTTGGCCATCTTTATCCTTACTATTAGGTCTATTTGGATTAGATATTTCTTCCTATATCCATGGAGTGAAAAGAAATTTCCCATCTTCTTTTGATCGCATTGTACCTATGGTCACAGTCATCGGTGCTTTTGCGGGCACCATGGTTCTATTTGTACTAGAGAACCAATTCTCCTTAGCATCCTTAATTGCTGCCGTCGGTTGTGCCTTCGGTATCCGCATGTTTGGATACTATGGATTCAGTAAATCTGGTAAATTCTCTTGGTTAATCATCGGTTTAACCATCCTCATCGTGCTTTGCTTATATTTGGTAAGCCCTAGCCCTGTGGGTATGGATACTGGCAATGCTCTATTACAAGCACCGATTGCGGAATAACTAAAACTAAAAAAGGGCTATCAGAAAATAGCACCCTATAAAATAGAGGCTATCACAAAATAGCTCCCAATACAATGAGAGGAAATTTGATTGAAACATCAGCTTTCCTCTCTTTTTTATATTTTAATAGCCAAAAGGCCTCAAAAGAACCCTATCCATCCATAACGTCAAAGCCGTCAAACATCTATCCCTGCGGAAACGCCCCTACAAACTCCCAGACACTCATATCTGGTAAATGATTTTGTACGTACATGGTTTGTAATGTATCCATACACCATGGTATGGTCACATACTTCTTCACATACATATAATTATGACCATCTTTGGATAAGGCAATTTCTAAATTTAATTGATCCGGGTGATCTTCATCCATAATAGCTTGGACAAAGTGACAGTTTTCTTTTGGTGTGTCCCAAACTAAAGTAAAGAATACACGTTCATCTGCCACAATTTGTTGTAATACCGTTTCTACATCATCCCAAGTTCCTTGTTCATAGGTCTCTTCATCCGTCACTAAGCGAAACATTAAGCTTCTCCTTGTTCAATGCGGATCACATCGCCAATACGGTTACATAATTCATCCAATTGGTCTTGGTCTGGACCTTCTGCCATAACGCGAATTAATGGTTCCGTACCAGATGGACGCACTAAAATACGGCCATTGCCGCCCAATTCTTCTTCTGCTTCACGGATTGCATCTTGGATAGCACTATTCGTCTCCCAACCTGCTTTTGTTAAGACTCGTACATTCACTAACAATTGTGGGTATTTCGTCATCAAACCTGCTAGTTCAGATAAAGATTTCCCTTTTTCTTTCATTATGGACAGGGTCTGTACCGCGGTCAATAAGCCATCGCCAGTACTATTGTAATCTAAGAAGATGACATGTCCAGATTGTTCACCACCAATAGAGTATCCATCAGCGAGCATTTTTTCTAATACATAACGATCCCCTACGGCTGTACTACAAGTTTGCATACCCAACTCTTTTGCCGCCTTGTGAAAGCCGATATTGCTCATCACTGTACCTACAACCATATTGTCTTTTAGTTTACCTTGTTCTTTCAGATGTAAACCACAAAGCAGCATGATTTGGTCGCCGTCTAAGACTTGGCCTTTTTCATCCACCATCAAGCAACGGTCTGCATCGCCATCATTGGCGATCCCCACTTGTGCACCTTCACGAAGCACCGCCTCTTGTAAGCCTTCTAAATGCGTAGACCCTGCGTTATCGTTGATATTTGTACCCGTTGGCTCTACATTGATGGCTACTACCTCTGCCCCTAATTGGCGAAGAATCTTAGGGCCCACATAAGAAGCTGCCCCATGAGCTCCATCATAGACAACTTTCAATCCCGTTAAAGCATCACTAGTGGATACTACGAAATTCACATATTCTTCCACCCAATCTTGATGATACGTAATGCGTCCAATATCTCCATCTGTTGGACGTGGCAAGCAATCGTCAGCACTTTCAGTACAAAGTTTTTCAATTTCATCTTCTACAGCATCGGGCAATTTAAATCCATTACCATCAAAGAATTTGATACCATTATCTGGATACGGATTATGGGATGCGGAAATCACAACCCCTGCTGTACAACCTTGGCGAACCAAGTAAGCAATGGCAGGTGTCGGTGCTTCTCCTAAAATAATCACATCACCGCCTACTGCGCAAATACCAGAGGCTAAGGCATTTTCTAGCATACCGCCAGAAATACGTGTATCACGCCCAATTAAGAAGGTTGGACGTTCTACGGATTGACCAAAATAAGACGCCGCTGCTCGACCTAAATGATAGGCCAACTCTGGCGTTAAAAATTCATTGACTAAACCTCGTACCCCATCTGTACCGAATAATCTACTCATGATGATCTCCTTTCAAAGGGCCATATGTATTCATAATTAGTATGGCAGTTTCTGCCCCATCTAAAGCGGCACTCATGATGCCTCCTGCATAGCCTGCACCTTCCCCGATAGGATATAATCCCTTCGTGGACTGTGAAAGTCTATGTTCATCTCGTACGATGCGAAGCGGTGCTGATGTTCGTGTTTCCACCCCAGTCATACACACATGGTCCGCATCAAAGCCTTGTATGCGTCGCCCAAAATATGGCAACGCTTCCGCTAATGTATTCGTCACATAGTCTGGCAAACATTGACGAATATCTGCTGGTGTCACTCCAGGCTCATAACTGTAAGCTTTATACTGTACATCATTTGTCTTTGTGCGACCTAAGAAGTGACCTACCGTCTGAATTGGTGCATGGTAATTGCGCCCTCCCACGATAAAAGCTTGTTCTTCCCATTTTCGTTGAAAATCCACTCCGGCTAATGGATGGTCTCCAAAATCACGAGGTCCTACAGTAACCACCAGAGCACTATTGGCAATGCCACTGTCACGAGCGTATAAACTCATACCATTAGTCACAACGCCACCTTCTTCAGAAGCACTGGCAACGACTTGTCCTCCTGGGCACATACAGAAACTATAGCAAGAACGATCTTGCTCTTTATCGTGATATACCAAGGAATACTCTGCTGCTCCTAAGCCAACATCTGCTGGATGCACCCCATACTGTGACGTATCGATAACATCTTGATCGTGCTCAATACGAACGCCGATGGCAAAGGATTTTCCTTCTAAATGGACTCCTCTATCATAGAGCATGCGATACGTATCCCGCGCACTATGTCCAACCCCTAACAGTACAATATCTGCCGGGATTCGTTCTCTTCCATTGATCACAACGCCGGTTACTGCTTGATCTTGGACTTCAATATCGGTCACCTGCGCACCAAAACGGACTTCCCCGCCCCAAGCAATGATTTGCTGGCGCATAGCTTTTACCATGTGGCGCAAAATGTCTGTCCCTACATGAGGTTTATGTTTATATAAAATTTCTTCAGGAGCTCCAAACTCTACGAAGTACGTAGCAATCTCATGAAGCCTTGGATGGGTGACACGAGTGGTCAATTTACCATCTGAAAAAGTACCTGCTCCGCCTTCACCAAACTGTACATTCGATTCTGGCTTAAAGATACCCTCTTTCCAAAATTGCTCTACATCTAACGTTCGTTGATCCACATCTTGACCTCGTTCTAATACGATAGGCCGATATCCTTCTCGCGCCAAATAGAACGCTGCCAACATGCCAGCAGGGCCAAATCCAACTACCACTGGTCGATGTTGCATAGGCTTAGCACCACACACAATGGGTTCTGGCATTTCAGGCTCCATTAAGGTAATATCTTTATGACGACTTAATTTTTTCATCACCTGTTGCTCTTGGTCTACTTCTAAGAACAGAGTATATACAAAAGTAATATGAGGTTTCTTCCTAGCATCCACGGCTCGTCGCACCACATGAATTGCTTTAATACGTCCTTGTAAAGGGCTATATTTTTTAACAAGCAATGTTTCTAACTGCTCCGCCTCTTGCACGGGTATCCGAAAATTTATAATACGTAACATGTTTCTCTCCTACATATGTGGTTCAATTTCCACTTTCACCACAACTCGGTCTGTGGTTGTTGTTACACCTTCTGGCAAGACTAGACTATATCCCCCAGTAAAACTACTCGTAGCACCATGGATAGGAATATCAATTGTTTTAACCCCATCAATCCCATTGAGAAGAGATTCTTTTCCTACAATGGTCAACTCTTTTGGTTCTACCACCACTCGCTTCACTGTATAGCCACTAGGTACATTACCCACTACATTAGCTTGGACTGGCACCTTTTTCTCCATCCGAATGCGTTCTAGCTCATATTGAATTTGCGCTCCTTTCGGTGTGATTGTCAACCCTTCTACTACATTACCCGCAGAGTCTACAGGTAAAATATCCCCTACTTCCGTGAAGCTTTCTCGATGTTTATCTAGATTAATCCGAATCACGGCGTAGGATGCTCTACTTACCAAGTGAGCTGGTCCAGAAATCGTTACCGTAGTAGGCATGACTTTAGAGTCTTTAATGGCAATATCATTTGGTACCGTGCCTAATGGTTGCGCCTGGACTTGTAACTCTTTTACCATGTATTCATCCACCGTAACTGTTACATTTTCTGGGGTTATACTATCGATGAAAGTCCCCGTAGGGGCTGTAAAATTGATGGCTACATTTTCCTGTCCTACACGGGCATTCTTCATGTTTACATAAGCTTTTAGTACGGATGGATTAATATCAAAGATCGCATTACGAGGTCCTCGCAAATGAACACGCACTTCGCTCGGTACACCTTCTACTAAATAGTTTTGATCCAAATTCTGCACTTGCACTGGTACAGTATATGTCATTTCTATCACAGGATTTTGGTCCTTCATAACAAATACCCACATACCAATGGCACAAAATAAACAGAATAATTTCATCCCCCAATTATGTTTTAACCCTACTATCCAATGCATCATTTCGATTCACCTCGTTTTATTTTAAGTAAAGAACTGACTGCACTTGGTGTTGGCTCTAATAAAGACAACATAACTGTGCGCAATGTATCTTCTGTAACACCACGATGAATTTGTCCACCTAAGGCATAAGAAATTTGTCCTGTTTCTTCGCTGACCACTACTACTAGAGCATCACTTTCTTCACTTTGTCCCAAAGCAGACCGGTGTCGTGTGCCTAATTCTTTGCTCACATCTCGGTTTTGACTGACAGGCAATAAACTAGCCGCCGTCTCAATACGACCATTACGAATGATCACTGCTCCATCATGAAGAGGAGATTTTGGATAAAATAAGTTCATCAATAACTCACTAGTTACCAATCCATCAATACGAGTCCCCTGCATGGATAACACATCTAACTTCATGTTTCTTTCAAAGACCATAAGCGCTCCAATTTTGCGACGAGACATACTACGACAAGCAATGACGACTTCTTTCACAATGGATGTGAGCTCTTCTTTAGAAATTTTAGTGCGGGATGAGAAAAATCCAGTACCACTACCCAATTGTTCTAAGAGTCGTCGTAACTCTGGTTGAAATACAATCGGCAGAGCAATCATTAGGACAGCCACACTTTGTTGCATAATCCAGCTGATGGTATGCAACCCCATGAAGTGTGCTACGATATTGATGACCACTAATACGCCTAACCCTTTCAATAAGCCTAAGGCTCTCGTATTTTTAACTAGTCGATATAACCAATAGAATAAAGTGGCTACAACTATAATATCTACGATATCTAAGAATCGTAATGTTTCTAATGTAGTTTGTAATTGAAACAGCATAGAATATCTCCTATCCTTTCTAATACAAAATAAGGGCACATGCTTATGCATGTACCCTTTTATTGTATCCTATATTGGTATTTTTTTCTAGTAAACCTACGATTTATGCACGGTAAGTTTCGATAAGTACGTCCATATTACCGCCGCAAACCATACCTTCTTTGACTGCTAGATCATCATTTAAATCCACATAGATACGACGAAATGCTTCTTTCTTCTGTAACGCATCTACAGCACTTAATCGAATTTCATTTTCTGCACGGCCCCCACCGATGGTACCAAAGATAGAGCCATCAGGATGTACAATCATAGTAGTACCCGCTTTCCGCGGAGTCGAGCCATGTGTATTTAAAATCGTTGTCACTGCTAATGTGTCCTGCTTATGTTGTTGTAAATACTCAATAAACTCATACTTCATGTGTGTACCTCTTCTTTGATAAAAAACCACCTTGTTTACGATAGGATACTGCCATGTATTCTGCTACGATGGAAAGTGCAATCTCTTCTGGTGTTTGTGCTCCTAAGTCTAATCCAATAGGACCATATAACATATCTAGCTCTTGCTGTGTCCAACCTTCCTCTTTCAACACTTCAAAGGCATGGAAGATACGTTTATGGCTGCCCATCACACCCACATAGGTTGGCAACACATGGCGCACTTGGTGCAAGCACATGCTATCGAACTCATGAGCTCTTGTAACCACCACAATACCTGTATAGGCTTGAAGATTTAAATGATCCTTGAGTGTTTTAAAATCTAAATGTACTCGTTTTACGCGGGAGTCAAAAAAGTGTTCTTGTAAATATTCCGCTCGGTCATCGACTACGGTAACTCCGCAACCAATAAACAAGAATTGATCCGCCACACAACGGCTGACATGTCCAGCACCCAAAATAAGAATTTCTGGATCCTTTTCAAGAGGTTGCAAAAAGCATTCCATATCTTCAATAGAAAACAATTGTGGTTCTATTCGTTGAGGTACTGTAAAGCCTTCAATAGCATTGCCATACACCACTTCTCCTGTATAGCTATACATCACCTTATCACCTTGTCGATTTCCAGATAAAATCGTCACAATCAAAGATGATTCATCCTTTGCCATACGCTCTTGCGCAATATCAATCAGATTCATGGTTCTACTCCTTTATCTGCTCATATTCCCAAGCAGTGATGGCCTCCATCACACCACCGCCGACAGCCAATGCTTTATCTGATATAGTAAAGCAATGGCTGTCTTCACATCGTGCGTCCACATCCGCCAATTTAAAGCCTTTCGTTACTAATATATTAGAAGCTAGGATGCCTCGTAAGGTACCTGTTATTTTTGCATGCACTGGCACATTCTCTACATAGCCTATGACAGAGCCTGCTTCTACTTGATCTCCAATATGGCTTTTCGCTACAAATAAACCTTCTGCAGGGGATTGTATCACTCGCTCATGCGTATAGCCACCCACATTGCCCGGAATCCCCGTATTTGCTAAGGCTGGTCCCTCATAAATGCATCGTCCTAAGGTATGACCACGCATAGTTTCAATCACCACATGCACATCCTTACCAGCACTAAACCCAGGGCCACATCCAATGACTAAGGAAGCATCACCTTTTTGAGTCCCTATATTTCGCTTAGCCAAAATTGCATCTACCACGATAGTTGGTTGTATCGTAGCCAATACGGTTTCATAAGGTTCTGTCACCACAGGAATTGCCTCGCGGCTAGCCAACAGTCGTGCCACATCTTGTAAAGGTACATGGCGTGAGCGCAAGCGCTCCAAGATCATTTCCCCTCGGTGCACGGCATTTCCATAGGATACTTCTCTACGAATCATGGTAGGAATGGCAATTTCATTAATCACCACTGGATACCCTGCTCGCCACAAACGATAAATAGCGCCAGATGCCACATCTCCACCGCTACGGATGAGAATGATTGGTTTCATAACGTCCTCCTTCGCTTACGATACGGTCATAGTCTTCTTTCGTATCAATATCAATACCACTATGCATAGTACATTGCCTTTCAAGCCATACATGCCTCACATGAGGAGCACCTTCACCTCGTAAAATGATACGCCCTCCCTGATCGCCAGGAATCAGACAAAGTGCATCCGCCCAATATCTGCCAAACACAACAGGATTGCCTCGTTCTTGGCTCGGTCCATACTGTGGCTGTACAATAGCTTTTTCGTCGCCTATATCTCTGAAAGCATGACACAATTCCTCAATGACTTGTCCATCCAATAAAGGTTGATCGATCACACCACATAGAATTGCCTCTAAGCGCTCTTTCTGTGTACGTTCCCATTGTAACAAGGCCTCCACTCCTAATCGGATCGATGTGCCTTGCCCTAGTTGTGGTTCCTCATTAAACACAGGAATTCCCTGTACCTTACGCACCATATTCTCCACACCCATACGTGGGTCAATCACCACCGCTAGAGGTTGTATCTTGCCATACTTAGAAAGAGCAATCTCTAACAAAGTATGTCCTTCATAGGTCAATAATTGCTTGGCCCGTCCCATACGTTTCGATTGTCCAGCCCCTAATACTACACATCCTATTGCCATGTTAGCACCTTTTGTATACAACAATGTTCACCATATCCATTAGCCAATACCACTTTGTGTAATGGAAGAGATTGCAAATCTTGCAACAATGTATCTACCACCGATGGATGTACCGCATCGCATCCCGTACAGAACACAATCCGTTTTCCACGAGCATATTGAAAGATACCATTCTCGTGTTCTAATAGTCTTACTACTCCTTCTGGGGTGATCCTATCTCCTAGTGCAATTCCCGTGATAGACTGCACTTCTTCTATACGATGCACATAGTCCTCTGCGAGCGGTTTGCCTAAGACCTGCATATTGACTACTGCAATGGTAGTCACCGTGTTAGCCGGTATCACTGGTTCATGAGGCTTAGGGGCTTTCAACCATTTAGTTTTCGCCCCATCTGCCTCAATGACAATGGACCAATCTGGATGACGATCATGCAATGTATCCAGTAATTCTGGCTCTAGGCCAACTACTTTGTGACCTGCTATCGCTTGGAACCATGCCCCCATCTGACCACGTTTCACTTGTTCTACAATATGAGCCTCACCTAGTGCTAGATCATCCCCATAGTAAGGGTTCCAAGGAGCCACTTGTTCCGATCCCATCTTTGTTGTAGTCGTTACCACTACGGGGCGCTTTAGACTGGTTGCCACAGCAGCTAATTTAGATACCACTGTTGTTTTACCACCAGCCCCTACGACAGCAAGTATTCCAGATTCTAGTAAGGACTCCCAATACTGCCTATCACTCATCTCGAATCTCCTATTGCTAGCTCTACTTATTTATTTTGTAATGCCTTATACACACGTTCTGGAATCATTGGCAATGTAGTTACCTCTGCACCTGTTGCATTTAAGATAGCCCCTTGAATCGCTGGACAGGAGGTATTGATAACCACTTCCCCAATGGATTTAATCCCGTAGGCACCTGTTGGTTCATAGGATTCCACAAAATCTACATGAATATTACCAATATCTAATCGTGTTGGTAGTTTATAATGCATAAAATTATTCGTTTCTAACACACCTCGAGAGGAATAGCGAATTTCTTCATACAATGCCATGCCAATACCTTGTACCACACCACCTTCTGTTTGCACAGTGGCTAAATTTCGATTCACAATCGTACCGCAGTCAACCACAGCATAATAGTTTTCTGGTGTGACTTTACCAGTTTCCGTATCTACCTTCACTTCTGCTATACCTATCATAAAAGGAGGTGGAGATGTTTGACTGCCCCAAGTCGCCATGCCGCTTAGATAATGACCTTTCGGGCCCGATACAAGCTTCGGCGCTAGCTCTTTAGTCGTCATTGTTTTAGAACCATCTTCGGTCCACACTTTTTCTCCATCAAAGGAAAGTGTACTTGGATCTACTTCTAAAATACGCCCGAACTCTTGTAAGATTTTTTCTTTCAATTCGTCACAAGCCAGTTTAGTAGCAGTCCCTGTCACATAGGTCGTACTCGATGCATAGGAACCTGGATCAAAAGGCACTACATCGGTATCTGCTTCATACACAACCATCATATCCATTGGACATCCCAAGGTTTCACAAGCAATTTGTGCCAATGCTGTATTGGAACCTTGGCCCATATCTGTAGATCCTGTAAATAACATATACGTACCATCATCAAGCATGCGCACTTCTACAGAAGCAGAGTCAATATTGGCAATCCCCGATCCTTGAAAGGCTAGGGCAACCCCTAAACCACCCATATGGCGGTCATCTATTTTCCAGGATTTCGGACGATTATCCCAATTGGACATTTCTTTCGCCTTTTGGATAGCCTCGCGCAACAAGCCAGATTCTAATATTTCTCCTGGATGGAAGGATTGTGCAGTTTCCCCTACACTAATTAGATTTTTCAAGCGCAATTCAATTTCATCTACATCCATAGCATGCGCCAATTTCGTAATGGCACACTCTAACGGCCATAAAGCTTCTGTAGCACCATACCCACGGAATGCACCGCCTGGCATATGGTTTGTGTACACCACATTCGATTCATAACGAATCGCTTTCGTTTTGTTATATAGTGGCAAGGATTTATGTTCCCCTGCGGTGAAAGTCGTCAACGCATGGCTACCATGTGCTCCTGCATCGGATACCGCCACCATGTCAATAACTTGAATAATACCATCCTTTGTGGCCCCTACACGAACTTTCCAATCCCGTGCATGTCGGCTAGTGGAACAGTTATTCGCTTCATGACGATCGTATATGATATAGGACGGTTTTTTCAACTTCCATGTTACAAAGGCTGGGAACATTTCTGTACAACCAGTTTGTTTAGATCCGAAACCACCGCCAATACGAGGCTTGATAACACGAATTTGTGCTGCTGAAAGCCCCAACGCACGAGCCACATGTCTCCGAATATGGAATGGTACCTGCGTAGAACTTGTAATGACAAGACGATTAAATTGGTCTATGGTAGCAAAGGTTCTAAAGGTTTCCATTGCCGATTGTAAAGTAGCTTGGTCAAAGTAAGACTCTTCTACTACATAATCACATTTTGCTAATTCTGCTTCTAAATCACCCACTACATGACTATAGGAGCAAGCAATATTTCGCTTAGGATCCCCTCCTACTGGGAAGTTATAGTGGAGATCATCCTCATCATGAATGATACTTGGATGATCGATCGCTGTATGCATATCCAACACAGGTTCATAGACTTCATATTTTACTTTGATAAGAGGCATAGCTTTTAATGCGGTCCGTTCATCCACAGCCACCACTAAGGCTACTTCATCCCCCACATAGCGAACCACTTGATCTAAAATCAACATATCATATGCAGATGGTTCTGGATAACTTTGACCCGCTAAGGTAAATCTAGTTTGTGGCACATCTTTGTAAGTATAAATGGCTTCTACACCTGGCACTTTTAAAGCTGCATCAATATTAATATCTACAATTTTAGCAAATGCATGAGGACTGCGAAGCACCTTAATACACAATGCATTGGATGGAATAAAATCTTCTGTATAGGCTGCTTTACCACTTAAAATCGTTGTGGAGTCTTTTTTCTTATAACTTCGTCCTAAGTATTTCATAGTGTTTTGCCTCCTAAAAATTTACGAATCCCACGCATATGCGATTCATAACCTGTACAACGACATAAATTATTGTTTAGGTAAGCTTTAATTTCTTCATCTGTAGCATTTGGATATTTACGGCTCAAGGCTATGGCACTCATCATCATGCCCGTTGTACAGTAGCCACATTGGTCAGCCCCTTCTTCTGCCAAGCAATCCGCCAAATGAGCTGCCTCTTCCGCTACACCTTCTAGAGTAGTAATCTCATGGCCTACGGCTCTGAAAGTAGGATACGCACAAGATAACATAGGATCTCCATCTACCCATACAGTACATAAACCGCAGTTTGTCGTATCACAACCGCAACGTACACTATAAAACCCTAAGTTACGTAATGTTTCCAGTAACATTTCATCTGTTTCGATGAGAACTTTTCGTTTCACTCCGTTCACTTGTAACATTATTTCCATTGTGCCACCTCTTTTACCAATCGTTTAAACATGTTTTTTGCCATCTCTAAGCGATACTCTGCACCTGCATGTGAGTTACTTTGAAAGGATAATTCTTCTTGAATTAAGGTTACCGCTTCATCCAACGCATCCAATCCTTTTTCATTAATCATCTGACAAGCTTTTGTAGCTAATGCTGGTTTGCCTGGACGACAACCAATGTATACGGAATAGCCTTCATCATCTAATCGAGCAGATCCTGTTAAATATGGAAAATCTGAAGTCGATTTTCTTAAGGCTTCAATCGCTACTGGTACTTCTTGTTTTGGTACAATGATTTCAAGCAATAAATCTCTTGTTCCATAGGTTAAGTATTGTTCAATTGGCATACGGCCCGCTTCAAACAAACGCACCTCTGCTCGTAATGCTAATAAGGCAGGAATAATATCAGAGAAACCGAATTTCGCTGCTACCGATCCCCCCATGGTAGCCATACTCCGGAATTGAACACCTAAAATATCTTTCACAGCTTTTGGGAGCACTCCCCCACAGAACGTTTTAAACGGTTCATATACCTCTACATCCCGTTGTGTTGCCATGGCTCCAATGCGATATTCTGTGTCCTCTTCTTCAATATAACGAAGACCCAATTCAGACAAATCAATCACCATAGGCCATTTACGATTTCCCAATCGTGTCCAACAACCACCTGCTAAGATAGGCGCCATCTTTTGCTTCACCATTAGTGCATGTGCCTCTTCTACTGTTTTAGGCTGTTGCACTTGCATAAACATAAGCATACTTATACCTCCTGACTCCAACATCTCTATACCCTTATTGTACCATGTATATGAAGATTTTGGCATATGAATTACCTTAGATACTACGCATCCATATATGCATAATCCATATACATCATAACTTATTAACAATCATGGAAATAAAAATAGGCATACACAAACTACTTTGTACTCCAATGAATCTATCATTATGCGAGACTAGTTTATGTATGCCTAATATCAATTTTATATGAGATATAGTTTGCAAGCTGTTCAATTACTTTTATAGATCTCTCTATATCCTTCTCTTTGTTTCTCTACAACCTGCTCTATATCTTCTAAAATATCTTCAGGAATGTCTTCAACAATGCATCGATCCACTTGGAAAATTGCACATGTACCACATGATGAGCTAAGCCAACGAGGAACAGGCTGCAAGTGTACAGTTATGTGCGCCTGCTTACAAAATTGTTCAAATTGGATAGCCCCGAAGTGAGAATAAAACGTTGCTACATATTCCATATTATTTTGTGATAGTGAGAATATACTCACCGTTCTCCTCTTTAGATACGATTATGTATCCTTGAGCTACTACAAATCGAGTAATATTTTCCACCGCTGTTTTAGAGTCAGATTGTACAGTATATTGACTGTCACCTGATGCCATTGCTTTTTGTACCATAATCACTGGTTCTGGACAAGATAGTCCTCTTACATCAATCATACTTACCTCCCGTTTTCCTTATTTACGCATATTTTTAACAGCAATTACTAAGGCGATAACAAAGCCTACACCTACAGCAATTTGACCTGCTACAGGAACACCTGTACCTGAGGCTGCCAAGCCAAAATTGTGTGCAAATGCTGCACCTGCTGCTAAGCCTACAACTGTAATCATAGAATCGGAATTACCTTCACCGGATAAGATCAATTGACGTAATGGGCAACCACCCATTAGTGTACAGCACAAGCCCGCCAAGGCCATACCCAAGAAGTTCCACAATCCATCTGTATGCGCAATTGGTTGTTTCACAAAACCAGGATGAAAGTTACCAACGGAAATGTTCACTAGGAACGCTGCTACAAGAATCGCAATAAAACCAAGAATTAATTTTGTTTCTTTAAATAGGATGATATCTCGGATACCACCTACCATACAAAGACGGCTGTATTGTGCTAAGCCACCTACGACTAAACCTGCTGCCAAAGAAATCCACAATGGAGCATGAATGGCACCTGGCCCTTTTTCAGTAAAGAAAATGAACGCTGGCGCTGCCACCACAAGACCTAATAAAATCACCTGTGCTGCGGGCATAATATAGGAATCCATTTTAGATACGATATACGTTCTACCCAAGGAATAACCACGTTTTAAGAAGACGGTCCCCACTGCAATACCACCAGTAAATCCTAATAGACCCATGATAGCATTCCAATCACCACCAGCTAATCGCAAAATCATACGGAATGGACAGCCTAAGAAAATAAGACAACCAATCATAGTAAAAAATCCTAAGGTAAATCGCGTTGCTGGAGCCGAACCACCTTTAGCAGATCGCTCTCCACGGAACCAAGATAATAAAAAGGCTCCTAACACTAATCCAATAATCTCTGGACGAATGTATTGTACTGGTGCTGCTCTATGCAGACCCAATCCCCCTACAGAATCACGAATGAAACAAGCAATACAAAAGCCCATATTTTGTGGGTTTCCCGCTAACACTAAAAAACTAGCTATAGCGCCAATAATTAATCCAGCAATAATAATTCTTTGCTTTTCACTTACTACACTCATAGTACCTCTCCTACTGAACATTACCTCTTCGACTAGTTTACTTTGGTCCCTAGAAATTGATATTTTGCACGCATTACTTTATACTAAATATAATATACATATTAAAAGGAGTTATAATTATGAAGTCTATCTATGCAGATAATAGCAGTACCTCTTTCCCAAAAGCGCCAACTGTGGCGCAAGCTATGTATGATTACATTTCCTATAATGGGGCCTCCGTTCATCGCTCCTCTAACGAAGATGCGTACCAAGTGGAACGCCTCATCCTAGAAACACGACAACAGTTACAACAACTATTAGGTGGTCCTAGTCCAAAATACGTCATCTTTACTCCCAATGTAACAACTAGTCTAAATATGGTCTTACAAGGTCTTTTTTCTGCCGGTGATCACCTCCTAATTTCCAGCTTAGAGCATAACGCTGTGATGCGTCCACTCCATCAATTATCTATGAAAGGTGTATCTTACTCCACCATTCCAAGCACACCTCAAGGGGAAATGATTACCTCCACCTTAGAATCACTCCTCTTACCTACTACAAAGGCCATTCTAGTGACTCATGTATCTAATGTGTGTGGTACCATTCAACCCATTGCTGAAATCGGTGCATTCTGTAAAGAGCACAATCTATTGTGTATCATAGATGCTGCACAATCTGCTGGTATCTTACCGATCCATATGAAAGACATGAACATTGATATCCTTTGCTTTACCGGTCATAAAGGATTATTGGGACCTCAAGGGGTCGGAGGCTTTCTCCTTACCAAAGATGTGGCTCATCAAATACATCCTCTACTAACTGGTGGCACTGGTAGTTTCTCTCACACTGTAGAGATTCCGACTACCTTTCCCGACCGCTTTGAACCTGGTACGCCCAACATTCCGGGCATCCTCGGTCTTCATGCTAGTTTGTCCTATCTCAATACAGTAGGTATCAATAGCATTTACCAACACGAATTGTCTTTGACCAAACAATTCATATGTGGATTACAAGAACTACCAAAGTATACCATTCATGGTATGCCCAACATTCATAATCGGACAGCCGTCATTTCTATTTCTCCTAATCATTGTGACCCAGCAGAACTGGCACACAATTTAGAAGAAACCTATCACATTATTACTAGAGTTGGATTGCACTGTGCTCCTACAGCCCATCAAGTACTAGGAACCTATCCCAGAGGGACCGTTCGCTTTTCCTTTGGCTACCACAACACAGCTGATGAAGTGGATACTATATTAAATAGCTTGGATCTGTTACAGACTACACAACTCTTATAACTAGAATACCATATATCAAAAAACAAAGTAAGCACCAATTATACATATAATTGGTGCTTACCTATTTTCCTGCTACTTTCTGTATAAAGAAAGCACTTATATATGTAACCTAACTCTAGCCATATATAATATTGTGATTAAATAGATTGTTTTCTGCGAATTTTACGCTCTGCTTTCCACTTATCTAAGCGAGCAATTGCTTTTTCACGACGTGTTACTTGTGCTACATGTGTTTCACAACCATAGCCATTTAATAATACATTTAATGCCACTGCCATTAAGCTACCAAATGTAATACCACTGTGAAGAACAATTTTTAGCCATTCAGGGAAATGATCATAGAATGTTGGAACTGCCAAAGGAATCATACTCACGCCAATACTGATTGCTACAATCATAAGGTTGTAAGTACCATCAAATTGTACTTTAGACAAAGAACGAATACCACTAGCGATAATCATACCAAACATAGCCACGCCAGCACCACCTAATACAGGATTAGGAATACTTGCTACAACAGCCGCCAATTTAGGGAATAAGCCTAATAACACCAAGATAACACCAGATGCTGCCACTACAAAGCGACTTTTTACATTGGTTACTGCTACAAGACCAACGTTTTGTGCAAATGCAGTATGAGGGAAGCTATTTAATAAGCCACCAATCATAGTTGCAAAGCCGTCTGCTCGTAAACAAGCTGCTAATTCTTTCTTACCAATTGGTTTTTCTACAATTTCGCCGATAGCAATACAGTCACCAGTTGTTTCTGTCATAACAACTAACATAACAATGACCATAGAAATTATGGATGAAAATTCAAAGGTTGGCCAACCAAAAGCAAGTGGTGTAACTATTGCAAACCATTCAGCTTCACCTACGGCTCCTAAATGGGCTACGCCAAGAGTCATGGACACTAATGTTCCTACTACTAACCCTACTAATACGGCTACATTACTCCAGAAGCCTTTACCAAATCGATACACAGCTACCACGATAACCAAGGTTAAAATAGCCAGAAATAAATTGACAGGGTTTGCAAAATCAGGAGAACTAGGATTACCTCCCCCTACCCAACGAACGGATACTGGCATTAATGTAATACCAATTATTGTAATAATGGTACCTGTTACTACAGGTGGAAAAAAGCGGATTAAACGACTAAATAGATGGGAAATCAAGAATGTAACTATCCCTGCTACAATAACGGCCCCATAAATACTTGTCATCCCATGTTCCTGACCAATTAAAATCATAGGGGATACTGCGGCAAATGTAATCCCTTGAATCAACGGGATTTTTGCACCTATTTTCCAAAACCCTAATGTTTGGATCAATGTAGCGATCCCGCATGTAAATAAGTCTGCATTAATTAATTGAATCAATTGCGCTCCTGATAAGTGCATAGCTTGAGCTATAATAATTGGAACCGCTACTGCTCCAGCATACATGGCTAATACGTGTTGTAAGCCGTAGGCGAACAATTTAGGAATGGGTAACATTCCATCTACATGATTAACTCCCTGAATTTGATGTGCCATATGAATCACCTCATATTACTTAATAGAATATACTAGTCTTATGCTTATATCATGTTTTGAACATTCCACATCATCTTATGCTGTAACAAGCACTTCCGTGCTTGTTACAACATCTCCCTCATAGACTTAGTACACTCTCTCCCTTACTGATTATTTTCGATATCCAGTTTTCTCAAGTGGTAAAGAACGACGTTCCATACCATCCAAACGATTATATGCATTCGCAATAGCTGGTGCAATTGGGATACTACTAATTTCCCCAATACCTTTAGCACCATATGCATATTGGTCTGGTGTACCTTTTTCTATGAATGTGCATTTGATTTCTGGGCGTTGCGTAGCTCTTAACAAGCCTAATGTGCCATATTTTGTAACTACTTTACCTTCATTGTATTTGAAGTCTTCTGTTACACCATAGCCCATCCCCATGATTGTGCCACCTTCAACTTGGCCTTCACAAGATTGAGGGTTCACCACTCGTCCTACATCATAGGCCACATGAATTTTACTTACCTTATTATCATCTCCAATCGTAGCTACGCAAGCTCCATACCCATAAGCCACATGGCTCTTAGGATGCTGTTTATCCGAATCGAATGGATCCGTAACCCCTAGGAACTCTTCGTATATTTCTTTACCTTCAAGGTCGGCTAACGTTTGTGTTTTCAATAACTCTGCCAGTTTTTCAGCAGCTCTACGTGTTGCTTCCCCTGTAAATACCGTTTGTCGAGATGCTGTAGTGGTACCAGAGTTTGGTGTCCGTTCTGTATCTGGTGCTTCTACTACAATTTGTTCTGGTGAAAGTTTCGTAGCTTCTACCACAATCTGTGCCGCCACTGTACCTACACCTTGACCAATACAAGCTGCTGATGTACGAATACGAACTTTACCGTCACGAACCTCTAGGATAACACGTCCTGTATCTGGCAAACCTACACCAACACCACTATTTTTCATGCAAATAGCAAGTCCTGTACGATCACTTGCATAGTATGCATCTTTTACTGCTTCTAAGCATTCTACAATGCCAGTATCTGGCGTACATAATTGCCCATTTGGCAAATAGTCACCAGGTCGTACGGCATTTTTATAGCGGAATTCCCAAGGATCCATACCCACTTCTTTAGCTAATAAGTCAATATTTACTTCTTGACCAAAGATCGTTTGAGTAACACCAAATCCACGGAATGCCCCACCTGGTACAGTGTTCGTATATACACAAATACCATCCATAGAGAAGTTTTCAAAATTATATGGTCCGCTAGAATGTGTACCTGCCCGTTGCAATACCGGTCCACCTAAGGATGCATAAGCTCCACAATCAGATACAATTTTTACTTTTGTCGCTACTAATTTACCTTCTGCATCACAAGCGGTAGTAATATCCATTTCCATAGCATGGCGTTTTGTATGTACTTCTAAACTTTCTTGTCGAGTTAATTGTACTTTCGTTGGCAGTCCCGTTTTCCAAGCTACAAGTGCTGCATGATGTTGCACACTCATATCTTCTTTACCACCAAATCCACCACCTACTAGCATGCTGTGGACTTTCACTTTGGACACATCCAACTCCAACATACGAGCTACTTCACGTTGATCATCATATATACTTTGGCTACCTGTATACAGTTGAACTCCATCTTCAGTTTTCACTGCAATAGCACATTCTGGTTCCATAAATGCATGGTCCGTTTGTGGTGTAGAATAATGACGAGTAACCACATGCGCCGCATTAGCAATTGCTTCATCTGCATTTCCACGATTTAATGATTGATGCGACAAAATATTACCATTCGGATGTAATTGAGGCGCCCCTTCCGCTAAAGCCTCTTCTGGAGTGACTACAGGTGTCAATTCTGTATAGTCTACCGTCACTAGGTTACATACTTCTTGTAAATATTGTTTTTCTTTTACCGCAACTACTGCAATGGCATCGCCTACATAGCGAGTAATATCTCCCTCTGCAATCATTACGTCCCAATCTGGAATAATATGACCTGTTTTATTAAAAGGTACATCTTTGGCCGTTAGTACTGTCACACATTGAGGATGTGCCAAAGCTTCTTCAATATGGACTGCATCTACACGAGCCCTTGGATATTTAGAGCGAACAGCTTTGGCATAAATCATGCCATCCACTACCATATCATCTACGTATAAACCTGTACCCAATGCTTTCTCCATCGCATCAATACGATGCAACCGAGACCCTACCGTACCGTCTGCATCATTTTTAGGAACAGGTGTATTCTCTTTAAACATACGAGCTGCTAATAAAATAGCATCTTCAATTTTTACATATCCTGTACAACGACAAATATTACCTAACAACGCTTTTTGAACTTCCTCTCTTGTAGGCTCTAGTGTCGTATCTAATAATGCCTTCGCACTGATAATCATACCTGGAATGCAAAAACCACATTGCACAGCTCCACACTCTGCGAAAGCGTATACATACACATCTTTTTCACGTTCACTAAGGCCCTCAATGGTAATAATTGATTTGCCTTCCATTTGTGAAACTTTGCCTATACAAGCTTTTACTTTTTTCCCATCAATGAGAATTGTACAAGCCCCACAAGCACCTGCACTACAACCGTCCTTTGTTCCGGTTAAGCGTAGGTCATCGCGAAGATAATCCATTAACCGCTTATCTTCTTCTACCTCACGCCAAATACCGTTAACTTGAAATCGGTACATACAGAGACCTCCCTCCGATTATTGTTGGAATTCCCCTTTATAGGCTTCCACTAATCTTCTATTTTGCACCACATGGTGCCCACGTAAAAACACATCATCTATTCGACCATGTACGGTCATTCCCTCATATGGAGTATAATCTGACCGACTATGAGTTTTCTCCGAAGTCATACATTCTGTTACATCCGGTGAAAGTATGACGATATCCGCATCACTTCCTACCTGTAACGTTCCTTTTTTTGGATATAATCCATATAACTTAGCTGGTGTTTCGCTAGTTAATTTCATATATTCTACAGGATCGATTCGTTCACTATGAACAAACATATCCCACATTAGAATCATCCGCTCTTCTACACCTGGCAATCCACCTGGCGTTTTAGTAAAGTCACCAAGACCCTGCGCTTTTTGCGCTAATGTATAATTGCAGTGATCCGTACATAATGTTTGGAAAACTCCTCGCTCTACCGCCGCTTGCAGAATCTCCACATCTCTTTGTTTTCTAAGAGGCGGACTTAAGATATATCGCAATCCTTTTCCATCCGGCTGATTATATAATTCATCTGTCAATAGTAAGTATTGAGGGCAGGTTTCACAGGTCACTTTTGCCCCATTTTTTCTGCGTTCCTCAATGACATCTAATCCTGCTGCAGAGCTCACATGTACAATATGTACTGGATAATCTGCTAATTCCCCTAGTCGAATGAAACGATGCATTGCTTCTGCTTCTATGGTATCTGGCTTTGAAAGTGGATGATACTTTGCTTCCGTATCTCCTTCCTCTCTCATTTCCTGTACCTTAGCGGCAATCATCGCTCCATTCTCACAGTGGGCTGCCACCAACGCACCGGTTGGGGCAATTGCTTTGATTGCTTCATAAATTGACCGATCATCAATACTAAAGCTGTAGGCCATATATACTTTGAAGGATGCGACGCCTTCTTCTACGACCTTAGGAATTTCTTCTACTACTTGCTCATTCATATTCAAAATTTCCATATGAAATTTGTAATCACAAGAGCAACGTCCTTCCGCCCGTTTCTTGTCGCGTCGCAAACCTTCTAACAAAGATTCTTCAAAAGGCGATGCAAAATTGATAATCGTCGTGGTTCCTCCCATAATAGCTGCTTTTGTACCACTTTCAAAATCGTCTGCTGTAGTGGCAAAAGCATTGGTCATTTCAAAATGGGTATGTGTATCAATTCCCCCAGGCAATACATAACGCCCTTTTGCATCGATTCGTACATCTCCCGGTTTCGCCTCAATATGAGGGGCAACCTCTACAATCTTATCGTTTTCAATTGCTATCGTCCCTTGCATGACTCCCGTCGGGAGCACAAGATATCCTTGTTCAATGAGTATCATAGATATAATATGGAAGTTCTTTAATGAACGCTTCCACTACTCCTTTCAACACCTCTGGTAAGGCATCAATCGCTGTGCGACCTGTAGCGCCTTGGAAGCGATATCCGCATTCCTTACCTTGAATATAAAAGCCATCATTATCACTAGCTAATAAGCGTTCTTCATCAATGAAGTATGTCAATTTATCTTTATATGGGAAGCATGGTTGTACGCAATGACAAGCACAGTTACCACATTCATTACAAGACTCATCAATGTGAATGATCAATTTTTTACCGTCTACAGTAATGCATTCATTCGTTCTATTTGGACATACACGAACGCAAGTACCACATACAACTCGGCATTCATGATTTTTATCATGGGCTGTTGGGAAACCTGGTTGCTCTTCGCGTTTTTTCTTAGCCGCTGCAGATTTCTTGTATGTTGGCGCCGCTCCCATAGCTTCAGCAAAAGCTTTGATTTCCGTTGCTTTAATCACCTTCGCAGTATCGTAATCTTCTGCTTCTACTAATTTAGCCAAGTTATCCAATTGGTTGTAACCTAGTCCTTGTAATAAGGTTGTACATACTGTAATTGGCCAAATACCTGTGCGGAATAGAGCTGCGATATTTTTCGCATCCGCACCGCCACTATACGACATTGGTAAGCGTTCCCCAAATGTTTCACTCAATAATTGAGCCACTCCGATAGATAATGGTAATAAGGATTTACCAGACATATACATTTGCTCACCTGGTAATTCTTTTTCGTGAATAGAAACAGGGAATGTATTTGTCAATTTCACACCGAATACTAAACCTTCTTCTTCTGCAATCGTCAACAATCGTTCAATCATTGGCACTGCTTCTTTGAAAGATAAGTCTACTTCAAATTGATGTGCATCAAAATCAATATATCCAAACTCGGCTTGATCTAATAATTCTCTTACACGATCATATCCCAATAATGTTGGGTTACATTTTAGATATAGATTCAAATGTTTTTCTTTCATTAGGTATGTACAAATCGATTCAATTTCGCCTGCAGGACAGCCGTGCATGGTAGATAATGTAATACCTTGACAAATATTGTCATCAATATTGCGAATGTACTCTTCTGTTACATGTTTAAATTGATGTACATTAGCTAATGCCCATTCTTCGCATTCTTTCCAAACTGGTTTTGTACGTGCTGCACGTAAGCTTTCCATATAGGAATCTACATCTTTACTTTGAATGCCAGCTAAGTTATAGCCCACACTCATGATAAAGATGAATCCATCTGGATCACCGATGCCCCATTCTTTACTAATTAATTTAATAGCAAACCACGCTTTAATGTACTCATCAGCAGCTGCATGACAATGGTACTCAGAGGACCATTCTACGTTGTATGCTTCATCTTTTGAATAAATACATGGTCTTGGGATACCCAATTCTTCACCGAACATAATTTGTACTGTTTTTAATTCTAAGAATCGGGAACCGCCCACATAGGCCGCTACTAAGTTTTGAGCCAATTGAGTATGTGGACCTGCTGCAGGACCTAATGGATTTTCTAAGTTACGACCAAATAAGGATAACCGTTGATCCGTACCTGTTGTGTGCATGCGCTCCACATTATATACTCGATTGTGTGTAGCATATTCTGTTAAAATATGGTTCATTAAATGTCCGAAACTTACCGGATACATGATATCGCTCATAGTATTCACTCCTTACTGAAAGTGTATTATGGGACTAATCGTTTCCATAAACGATGGGAAATTTGTCGTACTTCTCGTAGCAATTCTTCTTTATTCATGCCACATAGTTGACGATCTAGCATACGTACCTTACCACCTGAAATCGTTGTAATTACATTGAGACCATTGAGGCCAAATAGTAAATGACCATTGATATTATCAGCATGTAAATCTGTTCTAGGAATATAGTCTAAAACAATTACATCCGCTTCTGCCCCCGGTGTTAAGGTACCAACTTTTACAGGGAAGAATTTTTCAATCATTGCTGGGTTAGTATTGAATAACATATTAGGAATTTCAGTCCAACCAACATTTGGATGTTGCATGTTATGTTTTACTAAGCAATTTGCTACTTTGTAGGATTCTAACATATCGCTAGTATAACCATCTGTACCAAGACCTACTGAAATACCTGCTTCCATAAGTTTTAATACATTCGGTGCTCCTACTGCATTACCCATGTTACTTTCTGGATTATGAGCTACCATCGTGCCTGTTTCTGCTAACACTTTTACTTCACTGTCATCTACATGGATACAATGTCCAGCAATTGTTTTCGGTCCTAGAATACCATCTTCATGTAAGCGATGTACTGCACGCATGCCATATTTTTCTTGGCTATCTTCTTGATCTGTCGTGCCTTCTGCTACATGGATATGGTACCCCAAATTGTCTACATTTTGTTCACGTACATAGGCTAATGTATCTTTACTCAATGTGAAAGATGCATGCAACCCCATCATAGCGGCAATCGTTTCAGGGTTTTCCTTTGCTTCTTTACCAAAACGTACATTTTCTGCTACCGCTTTCTCCATTTCCTCTTGTCCATTTCGATCGCTTACTTCGTAACATAAGCAAGAACGAACACCGAAGTCTTGAGCCACTTCACTGATAACAGATAAACTACCTTCTGTTTCTCCATAACTTGCATGATGGTCGAATATGGAAGTCACACCATTTTCGATACATGCCATATAAGTCACAATCGCACTTGCCCACACATCTTCTTTCGCAAGACGTTTATCTAAGTAGAACCACAATCCATCTAAAATTTCTTTAAAATTTGTTGGGTTATTACCAGGGATATATAATCCACGGGCTAAGGCAGAATAAATATGATGATGAGCATTTACAAAACCAGGCATAATCAAGCGTCCATGAGCGTTCACTCTATATGCTTTTGGATATTGTTTGCGCAATGTTTCGTATGAGTCTACCGCTACAATTTTAGTACCATCCATTAATACCCCACCATCTTCAATAATAGGTTGTAATGGATTACGTGTAACGACAGTTCCTTTTCCTAGTAAAATCATAGATAGGCTCCTTTCTATGAAACACTGTATGTATTTGAAATGCTATTGTTATAATTCGATGTGTGTACCGGTTTTTCCTTCTATACCTTCTCGAGATTTTTCTAATTGGGTAATAATAGCTTTTCTACCTGGTTTCGATTTAGCAAATGCCACTGCTGCTTCCATTTTTGGTTTCATAGAACCTGCTGCAAATTCACCATTTTTGATGTGTTTTTCTGCTTCTTCTACAGTAATGTGCTCTAACCATTGTTGGTTTTCTTTACCATAGTTAATCGCTGCTTTTTCAATAGCTGTTAAGATAATCAATACATCAGCATCAACTTCTTGCGCTAATAAGCTACTAGTCCAGTCTTTATCGATAACGGCAGAGGCACCTGTTAAGTGATTACCTTCACGAACTACAGGAATACCGCCACCACCGCAAGCGATGATAAGTTCTTTTCCGATCAACCCTTTAATTGCACCTAACTCAATGATTTCTTTTGGCGCTGGTGATGCTACTACACGACGATAGCCACGACCTGCATCTTCTTTTACCACATAATCATATTGATTCACTGCATGTACAGCTTCTTCTTTCGTCATAAAATGACCAATTGGTTTTGTAGGGTCTAAGAAAGCTGGATCATCTGCATCTACACGAACTTGTGTAACCATTGTCATCACAGGCAAATCACTGATTCCTCGATTTAACAATTCTTCCCGCAATGCATTTTGTAAATCATATCCAATATACGCTTGGCTCATCGCTACGCATACAGATAATGGTGTGTTAGGCTGAGTAGAGACCTCTCTTGTTAATGCAGCCATAGCATTATTAATCATACCGATTTGAGGACCGTTACCATGGGTAACGATAACATCACAATCTGCTTCGATTAAATCTACAATTGCTTTTGAAGTTTCTTTTACTGCAATCATTTGTTCTGGTAATGTATTACCTAGGGCATTGCCCCCTAAAGCGATAACAACACGTTTTTTCATAGGGTACCTCTCTATGGTTTCTATATTCCTAACTACCTTTGTAGGGATTAAAATAAGGGACTGTCTGAACAGACAGCCCCTTTGCTCTTAGCGGAGAACTCTTTCTGTTCCCTTTTCTTCTAGCTCTTTCAATAATTCTACTGGATTTTCAAATTTGCTTAATAAAATCATAGCAGCAATTACATATGGTTTATAGCTTGCTTCTTTGTAAAGAGGTACACGATAACGATCAAATACAGATGCGTCAACTTCACCTTCTTCACAGCTTACGCCAGTGATATCAGCTGGCAAGCAGTGTAAGTATAATGCTTTACCGTCTTTTGTAAGACTCATCATTTCTTCTGTGCAAGCCCAATCTTTATGTTGTGCATTTTGTTCTAATAAACGACCTTCTAATTCTTTAATCCCTGCTGTATCGCCTTTACCATATAGGTCAGTTCTTTCTTCCATTGCTGCGAAAGGTGCCCAGGATTTTGGATATACGATATCAGCATCTTTGAAAGCTTCTTTCATGTCGTTTGTACGTTTGAAAGATCCGCCACTAGCTTGTGCTTGTTTTTTAGCAACTTCTTCAACTTCTGGCATTACTTCGTATCCTTCTGGATGTGCTAATACAACTTCCATACCTAAACGAGTGAATAAACCGATAGCACCTTGTGGTACGGAAAGAGGTTTACC
>ERZ773250.274-NODE-274-length-32747-cov-5.545516_pt1 | contig 32747 bp, 43 predicted proteins | sample MGYA00511258_ERZ773250 | MGnify/ENA primary metagenome ERZ773250 (study PRJEB29015, sample SAMEA2738164) | human oral metagenome | biome: human oral; feature: human-associated habitat; material: saliva | place: China | collected 2187 ... | reverse complement strand
TTTTGTTGTATAGCAAAACCCGCTGGAAGTAGAGAGCCAGCGGGTTTTTCTGTTTGAAGAGGTTGGCAATCTGAAATTGATGACCTCTTGTAGACAGAACAACTACACTGACTGCATTGAAAGATATAGCTCAATCCGACTCAATAGCGAGAATTATAGGAGTGACGGAGATTAGCTAGAACACTCAAAGCAAATATGTCAGAAAGTGATCTTTAACAATTAGGGCATCAATAAACTATTAGCGGCTGTGTCGGTGGGTGCGTCTCGTGAGTATCTATAAATTTTAAGAAAGCCGCCACCCACTAACTCAGTCGCTAAGCGAACAATAAAGGAGAAATAAAATGAAAAATAATACAAAAAATATCAACGAATCAAAGAAGCATAATATCAACTGGAAGCAATTGCTTGAAAAAGCTAAATCAATCTTATTAATTATCATGATTACTGCCGCTATAGCATTTTACGCGGGTATTCAATACCAGATCAATAAGACAGAGGAAGTGGATAATAAGGTCCGTCAAGCAACATTACAGTTAAAAAAATAACTCGGAAGTCTGCAGCTATTTCCGAGATAGATAAAAGCGCTGCAAAGACAGATCCGAAAGTCGAACCAACCGTGCCGCAACCAAAATCAGTTGCGGTATCGGGCTGCGAATTGGTTCGACGGGAACTGTCAAAATATTCAGGATGGGATGTTAGTCTAATGCTAGCTATCGCTAAGGCTGAGAATAGAAGCTGTAATCCGCTTAATCATAATCTTACCAACTCTGAGAATCACGGAGTATGTGTTGGTAGCTATGGTGTATTGCAGGTTGGCTGTCTGCATTTTCAACCTCACGATGATAGAAACGATACCGCAACAGTTGTAAGGGTTGCTTATCGAGTTTGGCAGTCTCAAGGCTATAAAGCATGGACTACATATCGCACAGGGGCGTATAAGGAGAATCTATAATGGCTGATAAACAAAGTTTACTAGCTGGAGTGAAGCTAGAGTACGAAAAGTTAGAGAGTGAAGACTACTTAATAAAACGTCTTCGCAATTGGCGCAATCGTATGCGTCGTAAACAAAAGGGCAAGCAGTAATGTATATAAGAGCAACTCACAAGAAGTTTGACTTAGAAAGCATTAAGGCTGTAGCTACTTGTCCAGAGTGTAAATCTAAGCATCTCATGATATCCAGAGGAAGACTCACTTGTCGTAATTGTGGTACTGAGATAGGTAGGCTTGGAAAGACTAATAAATACGGCGCTAAGCGCACTGAGATGAACGGCAAGATATACGATTCAAAGTTTGAAGCGCAAGTAGCCGCCGAGCTAGAAATTGAAAAGAATCTCGGCCAGATAAAAGACTATGACACTCAGTATCGAATAGAAGGTTGGGTCTATGATGAAAACGGCAATCCAGCATTCCCATATCGCCACAAAGTAGACTTTAGAATACATAATCTAGACGGATCATTCACTTTACGTGAAGCAAAAGGCGTAGAAACTGATGACTATAAATGGCGTCGTAAGATCCTAGAGAAGGTGTGGTTACCAGCCCACCCTGAATATACATATGAAGTCGTATATCAGAAGAATAGCAATCGTTATAAGCGAAAAGGAGCGTCTAAATGATAACTCAAAGAAAGAAAGCAGTACTTGCGTTATGGAAGTTATATAAAGCCATGAGCAATACTGTAGACTCACTCATAATCAACAGAGAAGATATACCTTCTGCCGATCAATGGATAAATGACTTAGAGTCTGATATGAAGGTGGTCAAAGAGTGGATTAGCGCACTATCTGACAATTATTAAATAGTCTGGTGCCCAGATCTGCGTTTGAACCATTGGCGTAGAAATTTGTAAAGTGTGTGGTTAAATGACTAGTTCCATACCTTTAATGTGGAGTCTCCTACCCAATCTAAAATCTAGTAACAGCCAGACTTTTCTTCCCATAAAACAATTTAATACATCCATTACAAGGAGAAGTGATATATGAAAAAACCAGTAGCAGAAGTAAATGTCAAGGTATTTAGTGAAAAAAACGGTCATCATTACAAAGCCGACACTTCCGTCAATCTAAACTCTGACGATTTAGAGGTTGTTCTTATTACACTAGAAACTTTAGATAATTTAGCAAAAAACATTATCAATGAAAAAACAAAGGAATTCGTAAGAAATATCTTTAAGGGTGCTATAACAGACGATGAACTAGAGAAACTTATGATAGATATTGAGAGAAAAGAATGTACGCGCTAATTTGGATAATATTTGTAGCACTGATTCTAGGTCTCGTGGCTATCTCAGAGTACAACATAGCTAAACAAGACAAAGAATGGCTAAAAGAGTTCAGGAAGGATGATATATGGAAAAAGGAGGAAAGGGAGGAAAAGATATGGAAAAAGAAGTAATACAACCTTATTACGAGGATGATTATCAATCACTAGATGAGATGAGTACTATCGACTTGCTAGAAATGAAGGATACGGCTCTAGAAGAATTAAATGAGCGAGAGCATATTATTCATCGAATCAATCAAATATTAGATAGCCGAATAAATGGTGAGCGTCCAAAGCTATTTTAAGGAGAGATATGAAACGTTATAAACTACTTAAAGATTTACCGACGTTCAAAGCAGGCCAGTTGGCATATATCTCTAAAACAGGAAATCTTATTGCTGGTACTCCAGAAAACCAAAAGACCACAGAAACGGGCTTAATAATAATGATTTACCACGAAACAACACTCAAGAAGTTTCCAGGGATCCTCACAGAGTGGTTCGAGGAAATCAAAGAACCGACAGACAGTATTCACTATAAACCTAAAGATGGCGAAGAGTATTTCTACATTAGCGATTATGGAAGTGTATATTCAGATATTTGGAGTGGTAATTATATAGACATTAACCGCCTAGCTCTGGGTCTTATCTATCCTACTGAAGAAGAATGTGAAAAAGCCAAAGAACGAAGATTAGCCAAAGTCAGGCTACAACGAACATCAGATTTTAAGCCAGACTTTAAGAATGATAGAGGTGGCTGGGTTGTGTGCCATTACCGCGGAAGATTAGACTGCATAAAAACCTATAGCTGCAATAGTGGCGAGCCTGTACGTTACGAAACTCTAAAAGACGCTGAAAAATCTATCAAAGAAAATGAGCGAGATTGGAAGATTTATTTTGGAATAAAGGAGGAAGAATGAAAGAATTTAGTATTCCAGTAAAAATAACTTTAGACTGTTATTTATCAGTGAAAGCCAGCAATCAAGACGAAGCTTATGAAATTGCCGATGACACCATGTACTGGGCATACCAAAATGGCGCACCAGAGCAACATAAGGACTTGTCTATCCTAGACTGTGAGATAGCAGTGGATGGTGAAGATATAGATTTAGACGAGTGGAGAGACCCGTCCGATACAAATGAAAGCTAAATGTACCCTACGGGGGTAAGGAGGAGACAATGTCAGGAACCAAGCAGGGCGGATTGAAAGCCGCTCAGAAAAACTTAGCAAGCAATCCTAGCTTCTATGCAGAGATTGGACGAAAAGGCGGTTCTGCTACATTCGAAAGCCACGGAACTTGTAAAGGATTTGCACAAGATATTGAATGCGATTGCGACTTAATAGACGGTCCTCACTTCGTAAAGAAGTGCGCAGGTAAAAAGGGCGGTCGTATCAGTAAACGAAAGTAAACGGGTACAAATTGTACCCAGTAGAACATTAACAATTCAACCGTAGAACTGGACAGATGACTATTTTGCCCACCCAAGTCATCTGTTCAACTGGTAGCATTAGTGTCTAGGCTTTTCATTTGCCTATAGAATTGAGTGCAGGTGGAAATCGGCTCAATCTGGTGCTATCAACTGGCAACATCAAACCTTAAAGTAATTAACTCACTTAATGATATACAAATTGGTGTTGTCAACTGGCTATATAAGTGGCGGAATAGTAGACGCTATATCGACGGTAAGTCCTGGCGAAACGTGGATGATGTAACCAACTACAAATAAGCGAGAATAAAATAACAGAGGCGGAGGACGTGCTATGAACTTGGGTAATCTAGATAAAAAAACAAAAGATAAAATATATCAAACGTTGTATGAATACAGAGTTCTTACGCAAGCTGCTCAACTCAATATCGCCAGGGGTCATACAAAATATGATGGACTTGGATGTTATCAATCCGTACTCGACGCAAAAGCAGCAAATGATATTTTTGAAGCCATGAAAGAGCTTAAGTTAAAAACCATTGAGGATTGGTATTATGACTTAATTGACGACACAGAAGAAACAATGGATTTGATGAGAAAAACTATAGCAGAAAGGAAATCTAATGCGTGAAATAAAGTTCAGAGTCTGGGATAACATAGCCAAGAAATACATTGATAGTAGGTATGTTAGTATAAGCGGGCTTGGCTTGCTACATGTGGCTAAACGTATTATAAAAAACTGCTTTCGTCCACCACACACCAGAAAGAACCCTTGGTTTATCGTCGAGCAATACACAGGCTTAAGAGATAAGAACGGTACAGAGATTTATGACGGTGATATTGTTAAATCTTACAACGGTAGCGACGCAGAAAAGCGAGGCTATTATAAACTGGCAATAATTAAATGGGACGACTTCTACACTGGCTTCAAGCCAATGAACAAGGATGAGCCTGGTAATTTTCATCAAGAATTATGTGAGGTCGTTGGTAATATTCACGAAAACCCTGAATTATTGGAGGAGAAATAATGTTTGAGTCGATGAAAAAATCAATTGAAAAACAAAATGAACTGCTTGAAGAAATCTTGGAAAAGGGCAGTTTAGAAAGCGTATTGAAAGATGCAAACCCTATCAAAGTTAGTGCTACGTCTTTGCATATGGATCCGTATAATTACGACGAAACTAAGAGGTGTGTGAATGGTAATATCAGTCAGCGTATTCTGGAAATCGTAAGACTGTATGGAGAAGTGAAATATTTGAGTGAGGTAATTTCAAGGCAGTACAAAGTCTTCAAACGTATTAAAGAGGAGGCTCCGAACGGTGTTGTATGTGAAGAGATAGACAATTTCATTAAAAGGTATGAGGAGGAGCATGAAAATCTATAACGTAGAGCGCAAGGAAGCATATGACCCAGACACGGAATCTAGCGAGATAGATGACGATGACTTGGAATATCTAGATAAAAAAGACTACGAGTATATTATCTGTAGTTATGCTCAGGATATGTGGTCGGGCGAAGGCGCGGCAGTCCTTAAAGACAGAAATGGTAAGTTTATGTTTATAGAATTAGGTCATTGTAGCTGCTATGGCCCGCTAGAAGAGCGTAATCCAAAATGCATCTATTCACTAGAAGAAATAATTAAGTTGTTAGATAAGCATTGCAAGGATACTTATGGTGGATATGCCAAAGCTGTTGCTGAAAAACTTAAGGAAGTAGAAGATTTAGCCAATGAAAGCACTATACCTCGTAAGAAAACTCAGAAATAAAGAACATAAGGTCAAACCTTACAGAGATGGTACTGGTCGGGTTGTCGCTTTTGCTGACATAGAAGACGCGAGAGAGACTGCCAAGAGCATGAAGCCGACTTATCCACCGCAATCGTGGTGTGAAATCATACTAATACGATTTGACGAGATTCAGTACATGAATTTGCCAGGTGGTTATGTAATTTATGAAAAGGAGGGGTGTGATAATGAAAGATAAGCCATCTATAGAAATAGAAACTAGCTATGCTCCTATGCCTCGTCCGTATATTGTAAATATTGCTAGTAAGACATACAGAACTTACGATAAGCAAACTATGACAATCTACATCATAAAATATTCAGACGGTAGCATTTGTCAGCTTGTAAGTAAAAACGGGGCAATTGAGATTGTCGAAGAGAAGGGGAAGAAATGAAAGGCTTAATAAATCGGATGACTAAATGGTGGAATGATATATTAACAGATGAAACGGAGATTTTTTCGCTCATCGCAATGTTTGTGCTTATAGCATTTATTCTATTCTGCGTTTTCAAGGCGATAGGAACTGAAAAAGGACTATCTGGCGATGAAATTTGTCAAAAGCATTTTGGTAAAGATTATGTCTGGAAAAACGGGTATAGAGGTGCAGATTTTTGCGTTGACAATTCAGGAATACCAAAGTACCCTAAATCATGGACAGGGAAGGAGTAAATAATGCGTGAAATTGAGTTCAGGGCTTGGGACAACCTAGAAAAAAGAATGCGAAAAGTCGTGTCTTTGTATTGGCAGGACGACAAACTTGTGTCAGCAAAACTTGAGGGCGACAATGAGCCGATTTCGATTGAGGGACGGCTTGTAATTGAGGAGTGGACAGGTCTATACAATCGTGCTGGTCAAAAGATTTATGTAGGCGATATCTTAGCACTTTACCGCAAAGACGGAAGTATTGACAATGTGTGTCAGGTTATTTGGGACGAGCTTGATGATGAGTACAATTGGAAACCTGTTGGTGAAGACAGCTGGTCTGATATATTCAGTGCTTTCTACGACGATTATAAAGTCATAGGTAATATTCATGAAAATCCTGAACTAGTGGAGGAAGAGTGAATAATGAAACAGGATACTACAACTATAGTGTGTGATAAATGCGGAAGAACCATAAAATCTCGTGGTGCATATGGATTTGCTCATCAATGTGGCGGATATATAAGAGAAGTGAACGAGCACTTTAATAAGATTATTTCTTTTGCTAGTACTCAAAAGGAGGCTCGTGAGGCGCGTGAGGCGCGTGCATATGCTAATACTATATACAGTCCTATGCCCGCACGCTATAGACGACCAATCGACACCTACTCTCCTCTCAGAGATTATCCTAGGATGTTAAGCTAAAAATTGATAATTTGGAGAAAGATATGAGTAAAAATACTATAGTAGGCTTTCGGCCGTCAGGCAGATTGCATTTAGGGCATTATGTCAGCGTGATAAAGCCAGCAATAGAATACAAAGCAGATATCCTGATAGCTAAACACCACGCGCCACTGTCTGAACCTGAATATGAGGAGCAGGCGCTGAATATACTCAGAATGTTCAAGCTGAGTAGTCAAGTCGTCGAGCAGAGATTAGATGTAGCTTTACTAGCCAAACTGTTGGCCGTAACACCTAGCCACCTACTGAATGCTATGCCGCAGTATAAGACTAAAGAAAAGACCGCGCTAATGTACATATATCCAGTAATGATGGCTCTAGATATTGCAGGTTACGATAGAGTAATTGTTGGCGAAGATCAACGTCCTCATATCGAATTCGCAAGAGATATTCTGCCACGCGTTGGATTGAAATGTCCAGATCCAATTTATACAAAATCCAAGATTATGGACTTAAGACATCCTGATCGTAAGATGAGTAAGTCTGAGCCAAAGTCGTGTTTATTCCTAGATGATGAAGATTATGAGCGCAAGATCATGAAAGCAGTCACTGACGCCAAAGGCCTAGCAAATTTGAGAAACATCTACATAGAGTTGGGTGGTCGGTCTGATATTGAAAACATGAGTAACTACGATCTAAAGCGAGCGATTGTAGAATTATATAAAAGTCTCAATAATTTCTAGAAGATAATCCGCCTTGAAAAAGCGGATTGTGTTTCACAACTAGCGACTTTTGAAGATTTTTATCGGATCCGTAAATATGATATAATTTAATTAACTCACAAGACGCGGGCGACTAGCGAGGATATTGGTTATGTCCAAAACTACAGTCAAAAGCAAGCCTAAGTCTTCTAAAAAGCCGCCTACAAAAACACCTAAAAAGAACGGGCGTCCTACAAAATACTCTGATAAGCTAGCAGATAGGATATGTCAGAAAATAGCAGAAGGCTATTCGGTACGATCTATATGTAAAGAAAAAGATATGGTCTCTATGCAGACACTTTTTCGTTGGTTACGAGAAAATGATAAGTTTCGTGAGCAATACGCGCATGCATGTGAAGAGCGATCATACGCACAAGCTGAAGAGATTATTGATATTGCAGATAACGCTACTAACGACTACATGGAAAAGTTAGAAGGCGATGGATATATATTCAATAGCGAGAATGTTCAGAGGTCACGTTTAAGAATCGATACGCGCAAGTGGCTGATGTCTAAGATGAATCCAAAAGTTTACGGCGACAAGCTGGATATGACTACAAACGGTAACGATATAGGAGTAGCTCTAAGTGCAAGACAAGCAGAGCAACTACTTAAAGCCAGAGCAGACCGTCGGGATTCTTAGAGAAATTGCAGATAACGGTTCCTTTGCCGAATACTGCATTGCTATAGATCCAAAGTACCAACTTGAGTGGTTCCATGCTGAGATTGCTAAAGAGCTGGAGCAAGGATATCGTCGGTTGCTAGCGGGCGAAGATGTCCGATTGATGATTTTCATGCCGCCGCGCCACGGCAAAAGCGATACGGCCACGCAGAAATTCCCGTCGTGGGTGCTAGGAAAAAGCCCGAATATTCCAATCGTAGTCTCATCTTACTCTGCAGAATTAGCGTCAGATTTTGGGCAAAAAACTAGGGATATAATGCAATCCGCTACTTACAACAAGATGTTTTCTACACGCCTGCGAGCAGACGCTAGAGCAAAAGGTCGCTGGATTACAAAAGAGGGCGGTGGCTACACCGCCGTTGGCGTTGGCGGTGCATTGACAGGTCGGGGATTCAAAATTGGTATTATCGACGATCCATTTAAGAACCGTGAAGAAGCAGATAGTTTTGTAATCCGCGAAGCCCGAGACGGTTGGTATAAGTCAACCTTCTCAACGCGTGAGGAAGGTAATTCAATGATCGTATTTATTCTTACACGTTGGCACGACGACGACCTAGCTGGTCGTGTTCTCAAAGCTTCACGAGAAGCTAAGGCTAGAGGTGAAGCATACGACGATTGGAAGATAATCGAATATAAAGCTATCGCTACTGAAGACGACGAACACCGCAAAACTGGTGAGGCTCTATGGCCAGAGAAGTTTTCGCTTGAGAAGCTACTGAAAAAACGCGCAGAGATGGGTAGTTATGAATTCTCAGCACTCTATCAGCAGAATCCTATCGATGAAGAAAATCGCAAATTCAAGCAAGCGTGGTACAAATACCGCGAATTCAGCAACGTCTTACAGCTTGACACGTACAACGTTATGACGATTGATCCGCGAGGTAAAGACGATGTAAAGCAAGGCACTGACTACATTGGCGTAACTCTTAACTTTATCGACCGAGAAGGCAAATGGAATGTAATATGCTATCGCACAAAACTATCCGCGACTGACCTTGTTGACCTTATGTTTACAAACTGGAAGAGATACAACCTACATAAGATCGGAATTGAAGACAATCAATTTACTCAAGCCTTGAAGTCTGTTTGGGATGAGGAGATGATGCGCAGAGGCGTCTATATGGATGTCGAATTATTGAAGCATGGCGGACACAGTAAAGCATTAAGGATTGAAGCGCTGGTACCACGATATGAACGCGGAGGAATTTATCATATAAGACATGGCGACGCTAACTTATGTAAAGACTTAGAGCTTGAACTAAGTATGTTTCCTAAAGCAACCAATGACGACGCGAGCGACTCTCTAGCATATCAGGTACAACTAGCTCAGCGACCAGAAGATGACGTAGGCTCAAGCTCATACAATCAATCATTAGCAGATAGCGACTTAACAGCAATGTGGAATTAATTAGGGGGAATATGAAAACAATAAAACCAGCAAATCATCAGGTATTTGCAAAAAAGCTAGAGGCGGCAGAGACTACAGCCAGTGGAATATTTTTGGTAAAGGATGCAGTAGACAACTTGTCGCAAGCAGAAATTATTAACGTTGGCGATGAGGTCAAGTATTTTAAGCCGCACGACCATGTTATTTATCGTGATTATGCGGCAACACAGACAAAGCTTGACGATAAAGACTATCTGCTAATATCAGACGAGGATATTCTAGGAAAAATAATCGAGGTGGAGGATTAAAATGAAAAAATTTGTGCCAGAGTTTGGAAAAGTCAAAGAACAACAGCAGCTAGACGATAAGACGTCTGTAGTAGTTGAAAACAGTTATCAAAATCATACTGTTATAGCAACTAAGCTACACTATGAAGAACGTTTTCGAGTTGCGTCCATGGCAGAAGCACGTGATAAGGTTGACGAGCTAACACTAAGAATTGAAAACGACGATAGCCTTATCAATCCGTCAATCCGTTATGATGGACGCGCTAGGATATCATACAAAGGATCATTTGACGTTGTGTTTGAGTATACCAAAATTAAGCAGGTAAAATGATTATTTTCACAACTGATTAAAAATGTGATATAATACAAGCGTAAACCACTGAAACAAACCAGAGTTTACTGAAACAACAGTAATCTTTGGAGTAATCAGTGGCTTTCTCTTTTTTAACAGAAGAAAACGTTCTAGACCTATGTAGCGCCTCAAAAGACTATACAGAAAAACTCACGCAGCCTTTTGAGGAGTATTCCCGTCTTGCCAGAAATAAGCCACACGCTAAAATACCTAAAGCGTTTCCTAAAACTACAGACGGTACGGCAGCTTCAATTATCATTAAGTCTGCACGTCGTGCCGTACAGCAGCTTCCGACTGGCGTAGTCTCTACTTCTGATGAGTACAGTCCATGGCCAATAATTGCTGAATTTGTTTACTTAGAAAAAATCCTACCTAACGCCAACGCCGAATATGACCTGATCCATAAAGTGTGGATAACTATTGAAAATGGTGAGTCGTTTGGGTCGCAATGTGTCTTTACGCCAGTAGCTTACAACGATGACGAGCTACTTCCAGACTATTTAATCGTTTCATGGCGTGATGTATTTATTCAACCTGGCAAAAGATCTGCTAGTGACAGCGACTATTTATTTGTACGCACGTGGTGGCAAAAGACTGACGTAGAAAAGCTTATCGATGCCGAAGAAGAACGACGCCGCACTGCCAAAAAAGAGGGCGCACTATACGAACCAACTTGGGATTTGAAGGCGCTAGAAGAAATAAAAGAAGCTATTGTCGCTAAAGATTCTAAAGACCAGAGCGAAGCAGAGCAACAGTACTCACTTGATCCATCAGGTATTGAAATTATAACTGGTTTTCAAATTGGTCATAATGCAACCTTCTTTACCTTCAACCCAGCCACTCAAAAGATTGTACGACGTAAGAAAAATAAAGACCCAAGGGCTAAGATACCCTTAAATTGGTATTTTTATGACGCCGATGGGGTCAATCCTCTGGGTCGTAGCGTCTTAGAGCTAATTGGTCCTCTACAGAATCTGATCGATAGCGATATGCAGGCTTATCAATACAACCGCGCCGCCGCATTGCGTCCAACTATTAACGTATACGGCGACGTAAACGAGCGAACCCTTGAATTCAAGCCAAACGGTCTTAACAAAATTAAGAACCCAAATGTACGTATTGAAGCGATGTCTGTAGATACTTCAGCAATCCGCGACTATCCAAACTTATATGGCTTGCAGAAGTCTCAAATGCTCAACCTAGTCAATAGTCCAGACACTTCAATTAGCGCAGAGGTTGGCAATCCAGGATTCGGTAAAACACCACAAGCGCTCAAGACTCAACAAGCCCAATTATCTATTGACGACAATGCATTGCGTAAAGGATTTGAAGCATTCTTTGAGGAGTGGAGCGAAACGGCTATTAACTTGTATTTTGCAGAGCGTGAAGGTGTAGAAATAATCCAGCTAGACACAGACACTGCACAGAGATTGCGAGACCTAGAAGCAAAAGGTCATGTACTAGATGGTGTAGTCCTAGATGACGAGAATAAGGCAACTGTAGACTTCTCAAAAGCTAAGGGCGTACTGAAGTTTAAGATTGACGCGTCAACAACGAAAGTAAACAGCGAAGCGGCACAGCTAGATTCTTTGAAGACATTGATTCAGACGCTAGATTCTAGCCAGTCACTGAACCAAGTAGTACCAGTAGATAAGAAATTAGCTGCATGGAACGCTATTGTTGCTAACTCTGGCATTGATGGATTGGACGAGCTAAAGGTTACAGAAGAAGAAATGAAAGAAATGCAGGAGGCGCAAACCCAAGCCGCGGTCCCTGCTACCGATGAAACAGCTACAGCCGAGATGGAACAGCCCGCAGAAGACGAGGCTCAGGTCGCTGAAGTCCCAGTAGAGCCACAAGAAGATATAGAGCCAAGTATTGTAGATGAATTACGACAGATAGGCACACCAGAAAACCTAATTGCTGAAGTGCCAAGCATGATTCAAAAAGGATTTACAGAAGAAGAGATAATCGCATCTATTATGGGAGTTATCCAAAAGGAGGGTGAATAATGGACGAAAATCTATATCCGCGTAGTACAGAATATTACCAGCCAAATGAGGAAGAAGACAAGAGGGTAGAGGAGGCTAAGCAGGCCGAGATCAATGCTATTAAGCAAGATATGAATAAGTTGCAAAAGGTGCTTGACCGTTGGGACGAGCGCATTACCTTCTACAAGTCTACTGACGCTATACCAGAAGAAGTAATTACAGATAAAGAGAAACTAGCTATTTATATATTGGCAAATAAACGTATTGTAGAGATTTTAAGAGAGGAAAGGAGCTTCTTAGAGAGTGTAATTGACCAAGCGGCGTAGTAAGGTACTCTGCTTTGGTTAGCTATCCTCGCTATTGGCTAACCAAAGGAGCGCATCTCACGCAACCCAGGTTCGTCACCTGCAATCGACGCTTAAACAATCTAATGAGAAGGAGGGGTACTGTGCCATCAGACGCAGAGAACCAAGAAGTCGTTAATACAGAGGTAGAGCAAGAGTCTACCCACGCTGAGTCGGCGCCAGCTGAAACACAAAACTCTGAGGCTTCTTCAGAGCCAGAAACCAAAGCAGTTATCTCAGATAGCGGCGAGGTGGTACATGTCAAAGTCGATAAGTCTAAGGAAGAAAGCAAAGACGCTGATTCTGATGACGAGTCAGACGAAGACAGGAAGCCGAAACGGGGCAAAGAGGCGCGCCGTGAACAACTAGAACGCGACCTAGAGGAGGATAACCGAGCTATTCGTGAGTTAGTTGCTAAACGGAACGAAACTAGAGCCTATCGCCAGCAATTGGAGCTTGACGCACAGAACGAAAGTACATTTCAACCTGTACAGCCACAGCCACAACAATTGCCAACAATAGATCAGATTATGGAGATGGAGAACCCAGAGACTGGTGACTTCTTCACAGAATTTGAAGCTAAGGCGGTATTGCAGAACCTACAGTTGCAACAGCGACTAGATAATATGCAACAAGCTCAGGAGGAAGCGGCTTATAAAGCCCAAGTCGAAACATCAAGAAGTGATTTGTCATATAAGGCAGATATGGCACTCAGGGATTTCCCAGAGTTTGACCCAGAATCTGATCAGTATGATGAACATCTTGATAACGCCGTAAACGGGTATCTGCAAAGTGTACTCATTTACGACCAAAACGGCGACGTCATTGGCTCAAAGACAGATGTATATCAATTATATAAGTCATTCCACAAAGACGGTGAAACACCTAAGCAACGCGCTGTGATTAATGACGCTGGTGATTTCCGTGGAGGCGGCACTAGGATCGTTAAACCATTCGCCAAGCTTACTACAGACGAGAAGGAAGAATATCTCCGTCGGCAAGGACATGATATTTAAGAAAGGTTAATAACATGGCAACAAACACAACCGCAACGCTTTCTGCCGAGATGATCCAATACCTGGAGGAAAAATTCTTGGAGCGAAGCGAAGCCCGCACAATTCACCTAGAAGGTGCTAAAAAGAAAACTCTAGGAAAAAACTCTGGTACAACGGTTACCTTTACAAAACGATCACCATTTGGCTTGGCTACAACACCATTGACAGAAGGTGACAACCCACAAGACGAAGCTATCCGAAGCAACAAAGTCGTTGCTACTCTACGTGGCTACGGTAAGTGGACTAAAATCTCAAGCATGCTGTACAACACTTCAATCGACCGTGAGATGAAAGAGACGATTGAAACTATGGGTCAAAATGCAGGTGAAACAATCGACGCATTGGTCCGTGATGTATTGCATCAGGGTGCTACAGTACAGTTCGCAAATAAGAAAACTGCATTGAACGGCATTACTGCTGACGATATCTTGACGGTAGCAGAAATCCGCAAGGCTGTACGTACATTGAAGAAAAACAACGCAATCCCATATGCAGATGGATTCTTCATTGGTAAGGTTGGTCCAGATACTGCATACAACATTACTGGTGATACAGCTTGGATTGACGCCCAGAAGTACACTGGCCGTGCAGAACTATACAAGGGTGAACTAGGTCGCTTGCATAAAGTCCGCTTTATCGAAGCGTCAAGCAACCAGAAGGAAGAGGCAAGCACAACGACTGTCTACTCAAACTTCATTCACGGTCAAGAAGCATTCGGTGTTGTCGACTTAGCTGGTAGCGGCTTGAAGAAAATCATCATCAAGCAGTCAGACAAGGGTGATACATCTAACCCACTCAACCAGTTTATGACCATTGGTTGGAAGGCTGAGGCATTTGCGTCGGCAATCCTTGATCCAAAGTGGATTATCAACGTTAAGACTGGTGCTAAAGACTAGTATTTAATAACAGTAAGGGGTGGTTAAACACTGCCCCTTACGACCAAAGAAGGGAAACGATAAAATGGCAGAGAAAAAGACAACTGAGCTTACAGCCGAAGAGATTATCGCCAACGCTAAAAAAGAGGCTGAGAAGATTATCGCCAACGCAAAAGAAACTGCAACTAGCGGTGAAATCGTAAGCCGTAGCGTATCTAAGGAAGATATTGTCGAAGCATACAATAGCGGATTAAGTCACCTAGAGGTTGCTAAGAAATTCTATGGCAATACAAACGACGACAATATGCAGAAGGTTATTGCAGTTATTGAAGAAGCAGTACCATCAGGGGACGACAAAGACTCAGAGGTTGAAGTCACTGATCCTTGGATTGGAGCTTAATAGATTATGGACTGGACGAGAGAGGGCGATCTAACTAGATTACATAAGGTGTTTAATGACCCTCTCAAGTCCCGTCACGAGCGCAGATTAGCCCACGACACATTCAACAAGATATTACGCCAGCTAAAAGATAAAAAACTCACCGAATTACGTCGTAGGCTAATCCGAGCCAACATTGCAGACGATAATGACGCCGTAGAGAGAATAACTGAAGAGATACACGAATACTCACGGCGTGCAGGCTATAGATAGCGACTACAGCATAAACATACAGACCATTTCGTTCACGTCAACGAAATGGTTTTTTTGCTTGATATATGATACAATAACCTTACAATTAAGCACGAAGTGTGACTCTAAAAAAACGAGAGCGCGTTGTCATCCAAAAAAGAAGGAAGCGTGCGTCGCAGCGTTGTATAAGTAGCAATCTGAGGTGATCGTTTGAGATAAATACGAAGCCGCCCAAGTCAGTATGGAGCGAAGAACTAGGCCCTCTTGGTGACCAGACAACAGACGATAGCTCTTATCCAATTTAATAGTATTTTTACAATTTGGAGATTTGGGGTTTGTGGTGTATGCTATAGGTACTTTAGTAAGTAAATGGGAGGCTTTACTAAAATGGTATCTAAAGACAAAATCATCAAAAGCACTATTGGTGCTGTTATCGGCGTAGCTGCAGTAGCAGGTATGGCTGGAGCTGCAAATAATAGTCAGCCACAGCAGACTATAGCGCCAGTAGTACAACCTGTAACATATTCAGACTGTAGAACGGAAGAAATACCGTTTGAAACACAGTACGAAGGTGAAACAGGTCAATATGGCTACACTGAAACTATAAAACAACAAGGTGTAGCTGGTAGTAAAAAGATTTGTAAACCAAGCAAGCCAGGGTATGAAGATAAGGTGGAGGTTATAACTCAACCTGTAAACCACGTTATCGTCCGTACACCTAAACCTGCACCACAACCTATTCAACAACGCTATCGTGTTGGAGCTATCTGTCGAGATGGCTGGCAATCACACGCTACTGGAAGAGGAGCTTGCTCACACCACGGTGGAGTAAGTGAATGGCTGTATGAATAATTACCTGAAAGACGCATTGTCTATGATATTGATACTTGCGCTAATGGGAGGAATATATGCTCTTGGAGTATACGCATATAGGCATTACTTCATTAATCCTACCAACAATAACTCAAGTCACACCAGGAGCAATTCATCGTATGAAGATGAACCTGATGAAGATGATGTATATTACGAAAATTGCACTGAAGCCCGTGAAAACGGAGCTCAGTCAATCCGTGAGGGTGAACCTGGTTATCGTGAAGAATTAGACAGAGACGGTGACGGTATAGCTTGTGAACCATGGCATGGTAGGTAGTTGACAAATTACCCCTGTTGTGATACAATGCAACCATGAAAAAAGCTATAGTTACTACTACTATAATTGTAGCTCTCATAGTGAGTGTAGGTGGTGGTTTATGGCTAAAGACTCGTCTAAACGCTCAAGCAATTACTGAAGTAGCTCAGGAGCAAAAACAGGAGCAACCGAAGAGTAAGTATGATGTTGGACCGCCAGATGCGCAGGAAATGCTTGAGTTAGTGAACCAGGAGCGCGCTAAAGTCGGTGTAGCACCCCTAAAACTAGACGAAAGATTAAATGCTAGTGCGCAGGAAAAAGCGGATGACATGCAAAACCGTGATTATTATGGTCACGTATCACCTGAAGGCACACGCGGCACTCTATTCGTTTTTAAGCATATGCCAAGTAAGTGTCGGTATGCCGGTGAGAATTTAGCCAATATTTTAGTACCAGACAGCAATAGTCGCAATCCTATAAGTACCTGGATGTCATCTAATAAAGGACATCGTGAAGCTATATTAGACAAGGGTTATGACTTAGTTGGTTTTGGTGTATCTAAAGACAAATACGGCAACTCTCTTATTGTTCAACACTTTTGCGATCTTAATTAATAACTAGTATATAGCACAAACCCCAAATCTCCTTTTGTCTCGAAAGGAGATTTTTCTTATGAATGACAACGCGTCATACCGTCAGTACTTGCAGTACCACGCTCTTAATAACCCTGGGGCAGCCAGGCGCGCCGAAGCGCAAGCTCTTCTTAACCAAGTAGGTGATGACGGTAATCTTAATGGTAATTTCTTAATGGGTCAAAAAGTAGACCGAGGCTGGTTCAGGTCGCCAGACGTTAGGGAGCAAACATCAAACGGTTACACTGCTTCAACTCTTAATCGTTCGGTCAACCCATGGTGGAAAGAATCATACGCCAACTGGCGACAAGCTAATATTAAAGATCCAGGTCCTAGCAATCAGCCAGGCGGCTACTATGGCGGTGGCGGCAGCGGAATGGGCGGTGGTAACCGTGCCAGTGCTGCTCAGTTGGCAGAATATGACCAGGGTATTGGACAGCTAGAACATGGCTTAGGACGTATAGACAACCAATTGGGTGTACGCTTAGGCAATATTAACAACCAGTACACCACCAAGAAGAACGAATTAAAGAGTTCATGGAACCGTGCAGAAGGTCAATTCAACGACCAGACCCGTCAAAATCAGCAACAGCGACGTACAAACATCAATAACATTAACGATCGCTCAGCAGTTGGCTTACGCGGCTTATTGCGTTCATTAGGAAGTATGGGTGCAGTAGGTTCAGACATGCAATTAGCAGGTCGTGCAGTTCAGAACCAAGCTAACCAGCAACGAACAGGCGCAGGACAGACTTACGCACAGAACCAAAAGCAAATCGACACCACATGGGGTCAGTTTAAGAATGATTACGCGGATGAAGACAAAAAGCTTAACGACTGGAAAGCAAACGAAGACAACGCCGCACGTCAGTCATCTCAAACTACACGTCAGAACCTATTGACTCAATTAGCTCAGATGAAGAGCCAGAAAGCCGCCGCACAGGGTGCTAATGGCGCTAATGCCGCACGTGCAGACCTTGGACGAGCAAACGCTCTATCAAGCGAAATTGACAACCTAGGACGTCAGCAAAGTACATACAGTGGCAATAAGGTCCAGTACAACGCGAAAGACCTAGACAGCTACAAGGTAGAAGGTGATACAGCAGTTGGTGTTTCAGATCCACAAGCAGCAGGTAGTGACCCAACACTAAACATCTACAACACACGTCTAAAGCAAGAAGACGAGCGTAAACGTCAGAATCAATACCTGTAAATAAATTAGGAGGGGATTAGAGATAATGGACTTTTTCCAGAGAGTAGGCAACTTTTTCAGCGGTAAGGGTTGGGTAAGCGATGACGAACGTCGACGTAAAGAGCAACAAGTTCAAGCGCCAGTTCAACCACGCCCTCAGCCATTACAGCAGGTACAGCAACCTAACATTAACAGACTAAACGGTCTATCTGGTGTAAATACACCTGGGTTAGGTGGTGGTACTAATATATTCAGCCAAGCTCAGCAAAAAGTAAATCCTAATCCCCTTCAACAGGCTAATCAAGCAACACAACAGCTAAACCAAAATAATCAGCCAAAGCCATTAATCCCAGAAAAGACCGTCAATGACGCCCCTAAAGTACTAACCCCTCAAGGACAACAAGATTGGGTAAACAAAGAAAACAAGCAAATTCAAATCCAGAATGCCATAAACAATCCTACTCAAGTACTTAAAACTCAGATCCAACAGCAACAACCAAAGCCAGCACCAGTGGCTATTCAACAACCTCAACAACAGAATAGACCACAAATAGCCCCAAGTTTTCCTAATCCTGTAAGAAATCCTTTATTTACCCAAAATCAGGACAGCTTAACCCGCGCCCTAGATATAGCAAAACAAGAGAGTGACAAATATAAAGCCGAGCAGGCAGCACGCAACGACAAACTAGACAACATTATGCGAGCAAGGGGTGTTAGCGAGCCAGAAATCGCTAAGAACCGCCAAGTACGTATTGACGCAGAGAACAGAGCTTATTTATCAGAAGACAAAGCTAGACGTGATAGCAATATTGCACAGATGGCAGGATTAGCTACTTTACCGACGCGTTCAGTAGTTAGCTTCACTAAAGGTGCTATTGACGGTGCTGGCCGTACAATTGGTGATTCAGGCGATAAACTATCTCTAGCTGTCGCAGACGCCATGTATGGCATTACTGGTGATGAGTCATATGACAGAATACGAAAATATATTGTAGAACAAGGTAAGCAACGTAACGCTCAATACGATCGAGACCTAGGCGTATTCAAGAAGAACGACACGGATGTTGCAACGGCTTACGAGGCGGGTCAAAGCGCCCAACGATTGGCGCAAGATATAGGTACAGGTGTAGCCACTGGCGGTACTATACCAGTAGCACGTCAGTTTGTAGAAAATGCGGCAGACTTTATTACTAATGCAAACGCTAAGGGTAAGAGCACACGTGAGATGTTGCCATATGCCTATGGTAACGCGGCAGTTCAGGCGGCAATAGAGAAGGCTGGGTTAGACAAGGTCTTATCGCCTATCGGCAAAAAAGGTCTGACTAAGTTTATAACAGGTGCTATAGCAGAAGGTTCGGAAGAAGCCGCTCAGCAATTTGCAGAGAATGCAATTGCTAAGCATACATACGATCCTAATCGCAAGTATGAAGAAGGCGTTCTTAAGAGCGGTCTTATGGGCGCGGTCCTTGGTGGTCCAGCTGGAATGGCTAATTTTGGTGCTATGCGACAGACTGGCAATCAACCATCAAGTGCAATGACTGCACGAATGAATCAAAATGAAGCTACTGGAAAACTAGAAAAAGAGGCTATAGCTCAACGTCAAGCACGTCAATCGTCGGACGACACCTCACTCAAGCAAGCGGCAGAAGTAAATGTAGCTAATAATCAGAACAATCAATTACACCCAATCCAGTCGGTGGATGTAGCCCCAGCAGTAGAGAATACTATACCTAACGCTAGCCCAGCACTAAAACAAGCCGTCACCCAGAATATGTCAGATATTCAGCACGGTGATGTAAATGCTGTTGCCACACGCCAACAAACAACAGGAATACTAGAAAACTATCTGATAGAACAAGCTACAAAAGACGTACAGAACTTAGCTAGCCCAGAAATGAAATACAAGCTCAATCCAGAGCATGAAGCACAAGTCAGAGCGTATAACGAACACATAACACGTCTACGACAACGTGAAGAATACCTGCGTGGTCAAGGAATGAGTGAAAATGCTCCAGCCATGATTAACCTACGTAAAGCTCAAGAGCAAGCTATATACGCCAGAGATCATATCGGCGAGGTAGATGAGAACGGATTGAAGTATAAACTAAGCCCAGAACAAGAGGCATTCTTTAAGGATAGCAAAGTACGAGACGAAGACGGAAACCTCATGAAAATGTATCATGGGTCACCAAACGGTCACATCACTGAATTCCGTCCTGGCACATATTTTACCAAAAATGAAAAATACGCCGATAGATACCAGAATCCAGGGGCTAGTTCTATAAGTCTAAGCAGTTTCAAAGAAGTAAACGATCCAAAAACGTACGAAGTATATATTAACTCAAAGAATCCATTCACCTTAAAAGACAGTAGAGCAAAAGACATATTCCTAAATGAATATGTAAAGGGGGGAAACTCTTTTCTAATAAGCCCATATACAGATCCCGCCGAGATAAATTCACTGAGAGAAATCGACTGGACTGAGGGTGAAGATTTTATGGAGTGGTTACGAGAAAACCATCCTGAATATGATTCTCTATACCTAGATGAAGGTGGCGATGGTGGATACGGAGAAAAAACCATCGATAGAGGTATATCACTGGTTATGACCAAGCCAGAACAGATCAAATACACCGATAATCTCAATCCAACAGATAGTCCAGATATGAGATATAAGCGTCAGGCAGAGGCTAAAATACAGGAAATTCAACAATCAAAAGAGTTGCTAGCACGTCACCTACAACTAACAGGCGATGAGAACCTTGTATTCAACGAGTGGCAAAATGAAATGCAGAAAAAAGCATTAGGCTACTACGATCCAAAGACTGACCAAATTAATCTAAACAAGCTTACAGAAGACACTCTAAACCACGAATTAGGACATAAATTGCTTACCCGAGTAGAAAACAAACAAGACCTATTAAATGCTATCCGTGAGTCTTATGGAGATGACTATTTAATAAACAAATACGGCAGTCAATATGGAAATGACCTAAACCTACTAGCAGAAGAACAACTAGCCGACGGATTCAGTGATTACTACAAAGGAAGATTAAACGGTGAAGATAAAGTACGTCTAGGTGCTAGATTAGGTATTCCTCAAAAAGTCTTAGCAATATATGACCGAATTACTGAAGCTATTATGGGGCTTGTCGGTAAACAAGACGCCATTAAGCAATTCTACGCCCAAATGGAAACAGGTAAGTTCAGAAACGCCAAACAGCAAGTACCTGGCGGTGATGGACGAGTGAGGACGATGAGTATTGAAGCCGCCCATGATGGTAGAAATATTGTAGTTGTTAATAATAACATCCTTAAGGGCGTGCCTAGCAAGCAGGTTGTCCCGACAATTCGTAAATACTTAAATGAAAACTTCAAAGGTAATGACTATCCACTGAATTTTGGCAATGACGGGACTGGTAGGGTTAACAGAAATACAATTAGAAAGTATGTCGATCCACACCAAACTTTTGAAGATATATTAATTAAGGGTAAGATGGCTGGCGAACTTCCTGATATCCTTAAGGTGTCTAAGAAATATGCAGAAGCTCCGGACATGAAAGCGCATTCATTCGCAAAGGACGGCTTTGAATATAGAACAGCGCGCATAGAAATAGATGGTCAACAATTTGATGTAACTATAAATGTTGGACTAAACAGTAAGGGTAAGTTAGTCTACGCCTTCAACAATATAAAAAGAATACCGGCGAACCGCTCAAGTAGGCGATTTAGTTCCGGTGATTCTAATACCACTATACCAAACAATCCTCAAAATGTCAATACAGATAACCGCTATCAGCATCCTCTTCAAGAAACTATTAACGAAATGGAAGCCAACCCTAAGCCTAGAATGACTAGGGAGCTAAGAGATGCTATAGACGAGTTTATATATGAGAATATAGACCAGAATCTATTCCTAGAGCATAATGACACAAATATCCTCGGAAGTCATGGATTGACGTGGAGTATCCCACGCCTACATGTAGACGACCTACGACACCACCTAGGAAAGGAGTTGGCTGGAGACCTACCGTCTAACTATAAACGCCGTACTGGTAAGCGAGATATCGATACGATTGCTCAGGAAATGGGATATGACGACATCGATACGTTTATCGATGAAATTAAGCGAGTAGCTGAAGCACGTCGTGCAGAAAGAGAGAGAAAAACCCTATTGGCAGAATGGCGTAGGGATCCAGACGTCATTGAAGAAGCCCAGAAGATGATTTCAGATCGATATGCTGAAGAGGCTAAGATAGAGGCTGAGAAGCAAAAGAAAATAGAAGAAGCGAAGGCGGAAGAAGAACGACGTACTGAAGAGGCTAAGGCAGAAAAAGAGCGAATTGAAAAGCAGCAGGCATTAGGAGAAATACTGAATAGAGGATTAGATGAAGGTCCAAGACATAAAATAGCAGATATAGTACATAATGCTAGTGTAGCTACTGGTATTGACGAAAAAGCTGTTGCAAAACAATTTGCTAAGTTGGCTGAACAAAAGGGCTATGACATTACTGGAGAAAGGGCGCTACTGAACACCAACGCACGCGCTGGCAGTATGTTAGATGAAAATGGACGATTACGCCCAATAGACGAAATAGCACCAGAAGTAAAAGAAAAGATTAAACTACCTGGAGCGGAACACGCGGTCCCAGCACCTACAACTACTGCAAATACAGCTACCCACAATACACGACAGATGATTTATAAGGACGAGAAGGGTGCATACCATTCATTCTATGAATACAGAAATATCTTTGGTAAATGGCAGCGAACAGGCGCTGAAGCACCAAGAGTAACTTCACCACTACAGAAGAAATTCATAGACGATATTAGATCAGACAAGGCAGTCAATGATGAAGCTAAGCGCGCATTTGATGATGGTCTAGCTATTCAGTACATATGGAGAGAAAACTCTAAGGGCGTAAATGCTGAACTAGTGAGTGCTTTTGATGGTTATATGCAAACTGGAGATAAAAAGGCATATCGTCCAAGTGATAAGCTAGTTACATTCGATCCAGACAAGCACTATATAGAATCTGGTAGAGTAGTGGACGCACAAACTGGTCAAATTCTAGGTAACTATATTGAAATGACCCCTGACGGCAACGTAACTATATATGCAGGTAAAAAGAAGATGAACCTGAATATGCGTGATGTTGACTTCAGTAAAATCAAAGAAATGCGCTTTGGTGCAGGTCAAACATGGACTACTGAAGGAATAATAGACCGTATAACAGGCTCATTGAGGCGAAGCAATAGCCTTGATTACTTTAAGAAGGGTGGCAATAAAACTAAAGAGGCGTTACTGAATATTATGTCTGAAACACCTCGTCAAGCTAACGCCGCCGCAGTAAAAGAAGGCAACGTTATCGGTGAACAGATAAAAGATTATCGCAAAAACTTGCTAAAACAAGCCAAAAAACACGGTCCACTAAAGCGACAAATGCTACAAGACGCCGTATATGTAATTGAACCATCACGTCCGAAACGTGGCGAAAAATCACCATCATACGATGAACGCTTGAAAGTATTTGAAGAAGTTTACGGAAAGAGTGCCTCTGAAGCTCTGGATCAATACAACAGCTTCTTACGTGCTGTATACAAGAACTTGCTAGCTCGCCAAAACGAAAAGAGGGTAGAGTTAGGTAAAGACCCAATTATGGAGCGTAAAGACTATATTACACACCTAGGAGAAATGCAGTCTGGCAAGGGAGCTATCGCGGCTATGTACGGCGGTGCTAAGAATCTGTTATCTGGCGGAGATGTGGCCATTGAATCTCGTAAATCATTACCAGCTAAATTAGCAGGTCGTACAGGACTATTTAAGCCAAGTCAAAAGTTTAATCAATTCGCTATGCAACGTGTAGGTGACGTAAAGCCAACAGATCCATTTACGCCGCTAATGGAATACAGCAAGATAGCCCTACATAACATTCATATGACAGATGCTATTACAATGAACCGCTCGCTGGAAGTGGCAGTGCGCGCAGCTAGCGAAGCACGGCAAGAATTTGCAGGTAAGGGTACTAGCGGTATACAAAAGCTAGCCGACAGAGTAGACGCCCTGTATAATTCGGCTGCTTCTGGCAAGGTCGATGCTGAAGAGCTAACGCAGGTAAGAAATAAACTATACGGACTAGAGCGTGCAATTGGTCGAAAAATAGACGGTATACGAGAACTTAATCGTCTGGCTAGAAAAGCCGACAAGTTTGGTGTAGAAAAGCTAGACGCAAAAGATATAAATAGTCTAAAAGAAACCACCAACAATATGTCTGAAAGTCTAGATAAGATGCTTAATGACGTAAACTTTATGAAGCTGATGTCTGATAGCGCAAACGGACTGACTCAATTTGTCGGATTTGTCCAAGAACATGCAAACCGACTAGCTGGAAAGACAGACCCATTCCAACGAGTCGTAAATGATACAGAGCCAAGTAAAATGCGAAAATTCGCAGATGCAACTGGTAGGGCATTAATGAAGCAGGCGGCACTATCTAAGATTGTCGGCAATATGAATTCAGTAGTAGCTCAAACGGCATCACTACCTGCTCTATTCTCTACAACCAGCCCTAAAGCATTGATACAGGCATTCAAGATAAAAAACCGCAAAGCCATACTACAAAAGTCTGATGCTCTAGCCCTAAGGTATGCAGACGACAACCTGACGGATGACACCAAGTTTGAAAAAACTATGAAAACTGCTGGTATTCCTATGGAAGTAGTTGAAAGAGGTGTTATTGAATACACCTTCTTAGCTAAATATAATCAGGCAATCAATAATGGACTAAGCGACGCAGATGCAGTTAGATACGCAGAACGATTCATTAATGACACGGTAACCTTACGCGATCAGATAAGCACCCCACGGGCATATAATAGGCTATGGTCCGCATCATTCTTACAGTTCACGCGAGAAGTGACACAACAGAACCGTTATGTATGGAACCAGATGTCTAATAAACAGAGGGTGGCACTCGCTGTTAATACGGCAATTGCATATAGTGCGATAGAGGCGCTAACTGGAAATAAGCCAGGGGTTGATCCATTAGGTACACTGATTGAGATTGTAGGCGACTGGCTGAGTGGTGGTGATGATGACGATAAAGACAATTCAGTACAAGCTAAACTAGAGCGTACAATCCAAAAAGTAGCTGGCCAGGCAGTTACAGCCGCACCTATAGCTACAGCTATGGTTAATGCCGCAACAACAAAAGACGATCGCAAGAAGCTATTCGGCAAAGAAAGCAACTTAGGCCGTTACGATGGTACAATACCAGTTGTTGATTTACCTCGTAAATTGATTGACACTAAGGGTAAATTGGATGAGGCAGCTAAAGCACGTGAAGATGGTGATGATGATAAGGCAGAAGCAAAAACTAAAGACGCTATGTATAACATCCTAGGTCAATTACCAGCAGGTAGCCAATTAAAGAAAACTATTCAGGGTATTGCGGCAGCTCACTCTGGCGAAGTAAAAGACGGCAATGGCGAGACAAAGGTTGAGTTTGAAAAAGACAATCCATTCAATCTGGTCCAAGGCGCGCTATTCGGTAAAAACGCACTAATACCAGTGCAAGTAGAAGAAGGAAAGAATTCGTGGGTCAATATGTTTAAGGCTGGTGGTCTAGTTGCTAACGCGTCTAGCGGCCTGCAAATAAACATGCCAACCAACAACAACCCACAACAAAAACAAGCAACAGATAATCAAATAGACCTACAAGGACTAAGCAAGAAAGAAGCCGCTTCAATTAAAAAGAAACTAAAGAAGGGTGACTATACATTCCAAGACGGATTACTAGTAAACAAGAATGGTAACGTAGAAAAAGGTGTATACAAAAAGCTTGCTCAATCTCAAGGACAAGGTGATGAAGCTTATCGCAACTGGATGAAGGCGTATGATATTGATAAAACATCAACTATTAAAAAAGAGTTTACTTCATTCAATGCAACATTAAATAAACTACAGAACGGTACAGAAAAGGTAGATAAAGCTAAAACTGCCGTCAATATGATGACTGGTAAATACAAAGACTTACCAGACTGGGTAAAAGAGCGCTACTACAAAGAATCTGGATATACAAAGGATCAAATTGAGTACGGTGCGATGACATCTCATAACGAAGTAAGTCTGATGGACAATTACTGGCGTCAAAAGGCTCAAGAATCATCACACGAGGATCTAATACAAGAACTAGCTAATGGTCGACGAAAGAGTATTACAGGACAAATGTTTGCTAAGAATGGTGTAATCAATAAGCTACGCGCTGAAGGTTACATAACTAAACAGGAAGCACGCGCCCTTAATGCTACTCAGTTTGACACTGACGGCAATAAGATAACCAAAGATACCTCAGGTGGCTCTGGACGCTCAGGTAGCGGAAGAGGCAGCGGAAGGGGCAGCGGACGAAGAGGTGGTAGGTCAAGCAGCGGCGGTAGCGCGTCTCCACTAGCTTCTGCAGTCACTAAGAGTATGGGTCTAACATCTTCTGCGCCAAAAGCTAATGAATCATCCGCAAAAAACACAAGTATAAACCAAATTGGACAAAACCTAATAAGCAAGACTAACACTAAAAAACAGATAACTAATACATTAAAAAAGTGGAATGGTGCAAGCACCAGCAAAAACACGCGAATCCGCATTAAGAAAGCATAATAGTGATAATTATGATATAATATAAGCAGAAAACAGCGTGACCTAAAGAACACGGAGCGTCTGGCAATAATAAGCCGGCTCCGTGTTTTTAATTTAGGAAAAACGCCATGAACACTACGCAACTTATATCGGCAGTCATGCTGAAAGCTACTGGTAAGGTGCGCAACCTACCAGAAACAGACAAGAAATACCAGAAAATACTAGGTATTGCTAACATGTATATCCCTGTATGGCAAAGTGAACCTAATGTTGATTGGCAGTCTTTATATGACCCTAATTACGATATCGGAACACTATCGACGAATCAGGAATATGAAATTGACTTTACTAAGGTTGCCAAGGTAAGCAACGTATACGGCGACACCATAAAGGTCAAAAAAGACAATCAGATTAAAGAATACACTACAGTGCCACCAGAGCAAGCTGGAATGTATAAGGGGCAAGACTGCTGCACTATCTCTGGCAATAAGCTGGTGTTTATCGATCCTATAAGAAGTGACGACCCAGTACTTGGAGGTCAAATAACAATACCTGTATATTTACACGCCCCACTGCTGACAAGCCCAAGCGATATGGTCCCAGTAGACAATCCAATGTGGCTAATGGTGATGTGTGCGGCTGAATATGCTCGCAACGACATTCTTCTACAGAACCAATACGGCAATCTCATCAATGAAGCTAACCAGCTAATGGAAAAAATGATAGAGAATAATGCTAGTCAAGCTAGATATGCACCTCTAAGTATGATTCCAGGAGTGTCTGACATATGCTAAAACCTCCTAGCAATACTAAAGCACCAAAAATACAGCGGCTGTCGGTTGAGGATTGGACAAACGGCGTAGTCACTGCATTTGATGATGGTCGCTCACCGCTAAGAGGTCTAAGGTCGTCTGAGAATATGATATTGGATCAGGACTCTGTCATTACCGTGCGACATGGTACTGCTAAATATGGTCCCCAGCCATTAGGAACAGTCTTAGGTGAATTGGCTGAATTTCGTAGCACTACAAAAGATGGCTCTGTAAACTGGCTAGCTTGCCTTCAAAGAATAAACGGCAAAACAAAGCTATGTATAGCTAAGGGCGAAGACCCAGCATGGCAAGTAGTAGAAGGTAAAGAATATCACGAATCAGCCCGCGGTCATTTCAAGCAGATACGCAACAATCTTCTAGTCATGAATGGAGAAGATACTCTTAGCTACTTGGATATACCAACAAAGAAGATAGTAGCATTTCAGAAAATATCAGACCCAGCAAAGCCAATACTAGATAAAAACGTAGGACTAACTGGTACAGGATTTAAGGTGTTTTATGCAGTTACTTTTAACTCTACTGTTGGTGAAACCGCAGGATCGCCTCTATTATCTCAAGCAATCTCTACAGACCGAGATATGTGGAATGGTGAAAAACATAACCTGTCAGTCAAGCGTCCAGACAGCACAGAAGCTAAGTCGTGGAACATTTATTGTGGCGTTGGTGTTGACGGTGGCGGAGAGCCTACACTTTACCGTCTAGCTGCCGCATTGCCAATGGATCAGACAGTATTTGTAGACAATGGATCGCGTAGCCTAGACATGTCAGTGCCTCTACCAAAAGACAATAACACGGCTGGTCCAAAAGCAACACGAGCCGATGTAGTCAATGGCCGTATATGGATGACTGGTGATAAAGACAATCAATTCTATGTATGGCGTGGTGGTGATTATGGGCATGAGCTAGACTTCTCACCTGGATATGGCGGTGGATATACGCCAGTAGGGAATGGTACCAAAGAAGTACCATTTGCAGTACGACCATATCGAGATGGTAAAGGCGATCCTAAAGTAACGGTCCTAGCTAACGGTACAAACGGTACTGGTAAACGATTCTATATTACACCAACAAACATTACTTATGGTGAAGATACTATTACAGTCTGGCAAGTACAAGAAGATACTGGTGCTGACGGTACAGATAGCCCTGACGCTGTAGTCATTTACAATAACGACCTACTATATCCAAGCCGTGGTGGATTTAATACTACAGGAACTCTACCGCAATTACAAAACGTCCTATCTACAAGACGAATTACTAACACCATTCAAGACGCCATTAGCAACCTAAACAGTAAAGCCATAGAAAAAGCCGTAGGGTTGGCATTTGAAGGTCGCGTCTATTGGGCGTTACCTGTTGCCGCTGACTACAACAATCAGATATGGATTTATGATACCGACCGTAGGGGTGCGTGGATGAAACCGTGGAGTATTCGTGCTGACTGGATGACGTTATATAACGACAACTCAGGTATAACTCACTTCTTAATAGTTCAAGGAAACAAGATAGTCGAGCTATCTAAGGGTGCAACTACAGTTGATGACGGTAAGCCGTTTAACACTAGCGCACAAAGTGGTCAATTGCGATTTGAAGAAACTGGAAGAGATTGGGCGCGTGTACTCAAGGTGGTATTTGTGCTGCTCAGACCTCAAGGGCGTATTAATCTTACCGCCACTATTAAGACAGAAGACGGATTACAGACGTTTACGGAGACAAGATTTTTCGGAGCATCTTCAAGTCGTACTGGATGGAGTGAGCCAGGCGTTGGTTGGAGTTCTATCGGATGGAGTGAGGTGAGAGGCATACCTGAAACATTCAACTCTGCTAGCGAAGAAGTGGAGCTGGAAGTAGATGAAGACGCTCACTGGGTGCAATACGGCTGGAGTTCATCAGACCCTGGTGTAAGTTACAGCATATCAAGAGTGGTATTTGAATACGTAAATATTGGCACGAAAGACCAAAGCTAAAGGAGGAATAACAGAATGGCAAGTATTAGTGACAAAATTACAAAAGTAAAAGACGGCAGCAATCCTAACGTAGCGCGAGTAGTTACCCCACGACCCGCAAACTCTGACACTCTATCTGTAGATAGTTTGACTGGTTGGACTGAAGATACTGCTGTGCATTTTATGACATACAGGGTAGACTCAACTGGTAAAGTGGTCCCAGGTAGCCAGAGAGACTGGAAGGGTATGGCAAATAAGGCTACTGGTCAGATTATTAGTTTACAAATCCAGAATAACGCAATAGATGACGGTAACTTAGTTGGGGATATTGTTCAAGCTGGTCCTACTGCCAGCTGGGCGCAAGACCTAGCCGAGGCAATTCTAGAATCTCATAACAGCGACGGTTCTCTAAAAAAAGGTGCTGTAGGGGCTGAGAATATAGCCAAAGATAGTATTACAAAAGACGCACTCAAAGAGGGGTCTATTACAGCCGACAAGATAGACTTTACGACTATGCCAGACAATAAATACAAGACTACTGAACAGGACACTGGTCAAAAATGGATTGATGGTCGCCCTATTTATCGTAAAGTCGTGCGTGGCACTGTGAATATGACAGGTGGTTTTAATACATCAAACTTGCCGCATGGTATTCAAGGTCTATCTAATAGATGGGAGTTAATACGATATTATGGAAATATGCGACTATCTGGCAGTCTTAATAATAACCCTATCAAGCAAGCATTGCCATACATTGAAGGCACACACCAATCAGGTGTTACCTCAATCGACCAAACTAATATTACAATCTCTGGTAGCTACGCTTGGGGTAATTCAGAAGTTAGTATTGTTTTAGAGTATGTTAAGTAACTAGACAGTACCTACTGCAATACAACTTATTCTGTGTAATATACGATAACTGTAAGTACACCAACAGAGCCTGTATTAAATCGCATCTGCCAGCTTTCGTTATAAAATGTCAGCTTAAGTTGTGAATTCTGTCCGCTAGGTGCATTTGGGTTAATATATTCGAGTGGATAAAAATCAGCACCAGTGCGTATCCCTCCCTCTACTTTGATAATCTGCAATGAATCCTTTTTAGGCAAATCAATGTTGACAATCTGTTCTGTATTTCCCTGCGCTTTCGTGTTGGTTGTAAAGACTTGCCTAAAGATTGTTTTTTCGTTAATCCACTTCTTGCCAGTATCCTGCTTAGCGATTGTATATTTATTGTCTGGCATAGTCGTAAAGTCTATCTTGTCTGACCAACATATAAATGGTAAAATAATACTATAAATTAACCAGTGTGATCTCAAGAAACGGAAGCACGTATAAAGACGAAAGGCTTCCGTTTTTTATATGCCAGGATCAAACACAGACCTAAGTGAACGCCTAGTCAAACTAGAGGTGTTCAATGAAAAAGTAGCAGAACCATCATTAGCTCAAATATTAGCCAAACTAGACGGGTTAGTAAGTGAGTCTGTATATATAGAGCGAAATAAATATGTAGATGGAAAAATAAATGATATTGAAAAGAATATCAAAGCAATTCAATACCATAACGATACACTAGATGGCAACGTCTTCATAAAAGCTATCGTTACTGGCGAAAAGAAATTCGTAGGCGTAATCATCAAATACACAGGTCTAACCGTACTCATAGGTGCAGTAGGGCTCTTTTTGCTTACTCAATTTACCCATTTTATTCAAGATAGAACACCCGTTGAAGTAATAGAAAAAGTAAAGGAGGTAACAAAATGATAGAAAAAGCACTATCTTGGTTCTACGCACGGAAAGGTCGAGTCAGTTATTCAATGGAGAGCCGAAATGGTCCAGACTCATATGACTGTTCAAGCTCTGTATACCACGCATTAAAAGAAGCAGTACTTTTACCTGCTAGTTACTGGATAGGAAATACAGACACGCTATTCGACGCCTTAGAAAAGAATGGCTGGGTTCGAGTATCTGAGGACGCTAACGGCGACGCAGACACACAACGCGGCGATATCTTTATTTGGGGTATTCGAGGCAATTCGGGCGGTGCACTGGGTCATACAGGAATGTTTACGGATACAGATAATGTAATTAACTGTCGCTATCAGGCAGGTATTGTGATAGACAATCACGACTGGCTCTGGAGTGCATCAGGTTGCCCACCATACGCATTTTACAGGTATGTTGGCAAACCTCAAGAAGCTAAGCGTGTAGCACTTCCCGAAGTCTATTATGCAGATGAAGTAGCGACTGTATTCGACTTACGACAAATTAGATGTAACCGATTGATTGATGAGTTCGATTGGGAGGATAATGGTGTACCTGTTTCTGTGGCAGTGAGGACAGATAAAGACGGCTATCTACTGGACGGAGAAATAAATACAGGTGATTACTTCCGAATTGTCGGCTCAACGGAGATATTAGACGAAACTACCGAAAATGACAAACGCTACCTACAACTGAAAATGGCAGATGACGGAATTTGGGTATTAGCGGAACGAGTACGTGAATTAGCGAATGGAGATGCAGGCACACCACGACCAGAAAAACGCCCTGTAGTAGTTACACCTACCGTGAAGATTGAAGCCAAAGATCAACCAAAAGTTGCACCTGTAGCACCACAACCTACAAACGAAGACGTGATGAGGTCTATCGCTAAATTAAGTCAAGATATCGCTAAGAATAAAAGTCTATTAGAGAAGATTATCGATTTTCTAATGAGTATTTTTAAGTTCAAGAAATAAGGAGGAGATATGAAATCACTAGAAGCATTAAAGAATATCAACTATAAAGACGTAGCTATCCGTGCTGGATGGACATTCTTACAGACGTTTATCGCGACGTTTTTACTAGCTGGTGTAAACTTAGTCAATCTACTATTCGCTGCAAGCTGGCACGAACTGTACGCTCTGACGATGGCTACCGCGTTATCTGCAATTGCGGCTGGATTGTCTGCGGCTAAGACTATTATTCTAGACTTAGTGCGTCAGATGAAAGAAGCCGTTGAGTAATTCGGAAATTCCGAACAACTGAACAGTTCGGAAATCCCGAACAGTTGACTGAATGTAAAATATTTGCTAGGATAGAAGTATCAATTTCAGATTGCCGGCCTCTATCGATTGAAAAAAGGTTTTCTTTCGATTGGGGCCGCTTTATTTTGCCCTGAAATACTAAAAAATAGGATTTTTCTGTCAAGCCCTTAGCACTACGGACTTGTGGAAAACTCC
>ERZ773250.271-NODE-271-length-32882-cov-4.543577_pt1 | contig 32882 bp, 23 predicted proteins | sample MGYA00511258_ERZ773250 | MGnify/ENA primary metagenome ERZ773250 (study PRJEB29015, sample SAMEA2738164) | human oral metagenome | biome: human oral; feature: human-associated habitat; material: saliva | place: China | collected 2187 ... | reverse complement strand
CTGGATAGTATTTATCACCAATTTTAGATACTGGTTTACCATCTTTATCTGTGAACGTCACAGGTAATCCTGTTACATTGTACGTTACATTGCTTGTTGTACCATCTTCATTAGTTGTTACTACTGCTGTTGTATTAGCACCATTCACGAAGTTTACAGTATCATATGGTTTTACAAAATCACGAGCTTCGCCATTGTTTTGTAAGTTCCAACCTGCATTCAATACATCAGATACTGTAGCTGCATTGTTACCAGCAAATTTAGGGTTTGGTTGTCCATCTTTTGTTGGGTTCAATAAGTCAGCTGCATCTGCTGCTGTAATAGGAGCTGCTGTATTATTTTTACCATCGATTGGATTACCATCTACATCAGATGCATTTTTATCAGTATCATTTACAGTTGGTAAGTTATGTTTCACATTGTCCAACGTAGCTGGAGTTTTTGTACCTTTTGGTCCGTTAATGCTTGTTTTCACTGGACCAGTTACAGTATCGCCAGTACCATTTGGATTTTTCTTGAAGATTGGGTTACCTTGTGGATCTTTTTCACCAGTAGGATATACACGATCACCATTTTCATCTGTGTATACTACAGGAGATACCGCATTATTTGCAGCTGCTTGATCATCCACTTTTACAGTGATAGTACGTACACCGTTATCATCTGTTTTACCAGATACTGTGGCTGTACCTTCACCTACGAATTTCACTTCGTTAGCATTTTTCACTGTAGCTGTATAAGGTGTATCTAGACTACCAGTTGTTTTATCAGAAGATACAATCCAACCCATATTACGTAAATCACCTACAGTAGCCGCTGTGTTATCGCTAACTTTTGGCTCACTACCATCTGCTGGTTTAGATAAATCTACTAATCCATTATTCGCAGGTGTAGATCCTGGTACTTGTGCACCATCAACTGTATCACCATATTTATTCAAACCAGATGTTACATTATTTAATGCTGTTGGATCTGTTGTATTTGTTTTATCTCCTGCTGGAGTTGGATTTACTAAGGCAGTTTTTAATGGTTTTGTAGTATCTACTGGCTCAATAACAGTGCCATCTTCTGCAACTGGTTTACCTTCTGCATTCGTTTTTACAGCTGGTTTACCATCTGGAGTAATAGGTTGACCTTTCTCATTCACTGGATAGTATTTATCACCAATTTTAGATACTGGCTTACCATCTTTATCTGTGTATGTTACAGGTAATCCTGTTACATTGTATGTTACATCACTTGTTGTGCCATCTGCAGACGTAGTTACTACAGCTGTTGTATTAGCACCATTTACGAAGCTTACAGTGTCATATGGTTTTACAAAGTCTTTCGCAGTACCATTATTTTGTAAATTCCAACCTGCATTTAATACGTCACCTACAGTAGCCGCATTATTAGGATTTACATAGTTAGGAGCTGCTGCATCTGTTGTATTAACAGGAGCATGTTCAGTAGTTGGCGCTTTTGTATCTTTTTTAGCACCATCCAAGTTACCTGCTACATTAGATAATGTAGTTGGTGCCTTAGTACCTTCTGGACCATTGATAGATGCAATTACATTCTCTTTAGGGATCTCAGTGCCTTTTCCATTTGGCTCAGAATAGTATTTAACCTCTTTAGTGCCATCTGGTTTTGTTACCGTCTTAGGATATACTTTTGTACCATCTGCAGTTGTATAACTTACAGGTTGCTCAGGCATTTCTTGAGCCTCTGCTTTCACAGTAATAGTACGAACACCATTCTCTGTTTTACCAGATACAGTAACGCCACCTTCTCCTACGAATTTTACTTCATCAGCATTTTTTACTTGGTCTGTGTACGCTTTTGTTAATTCACCTGTTGTTTTGTCAGAAGATACAACCCAACCCATATTACGTAAATCGCCTACAGTAGCCGCTGTAGTATCAGGAACAGCTGGAGTACCTGCAGCTGGTTTACTTAAATCTACAAGACCTGCTTTTGGTGTTCCAGGATCATAATTTGTCAAACCAGATGTAACATTTTTAATTGTTTTACCACCATTATCTAAGCCCTCTTTTGTTAAAGATACTGGCTTTGCTGGCGCATCTTTTGGAGTGATTGTCATACCATTGCCATCGATCACAGTGGTATCACCAGCAGCATTTTTGAAACCAGCACTGGTCAAACCTGTTAATTCAGGTTTTAAGGAATAGATAAAGTTTTTACCTTCTTGTTTAATAGCAAGATTGTCACCAGCTTTGAAAGTAACTACATCGCCAGCTTTAATTTTTTCTTCTGATTTACCTGTTTCTGTACCAGAACCATCTTTTCCAGCAGTAGCTATCCAGGCAGCATTATTTACAGCATTTACCACTGTATCTACAGTAGCTAATTTATTTCCATCCCCTGTATTAGGAGCTGCTTTTCCATCATTACCAGTATTGATAGTACCAGTATTAGCTTTTAGTTTTCCATCCGTTGTTTTGCCAATTGTATCACCATCTGTATTTACAGAAATACCATTAGCATTTGATGTAATAGAACCATCAGCAGCTTTGATATCAAATTTTACATTCGCACCTTTAGGTGTGGTTACAGTATTACCATTTTTTACTTCTTCTTGTTTCGTAACAGTCACTGTTGTACCATTACCATTTACAAAGTTTACTTGGTCGTCTGTACCAATACCAGCCACTTTAGTTTTAGGATCACCAGCAATATTCCAGCCTGTAGCTAATTTTTTAGAAATAGAATTTAACTGAGAACCATTGATTGCATCCGTGGAATCTTCTGCTACACGACCAGCTGCCACGTTTTTCAATTGACGTTCTGCTCCAGAGCTACCAAAGGATACTACGTCACCTTCAGCTGTGTTTGTGCCACCAGCCCAGTCGAAAGTATACGCCTTATTTGGTGAGTTATCATCAACAATATTGCCATCTTTATCATAACTCACACTTAATTGACGTGTACCTACTAAATCAGTAGTAGAACCAGTACCAATAGCTACCGCATTTTGACGTGTTGCATGAGCACCTACACCTAAGGCTACAGAACCAATTGCCTCAGAACGAGAACCAGCACCAATAGCTGTACCTAAATCACCTCTAGATAATGCATGTACACCTAAGGATGTGGAGGCGTGACCATTTTTATATTTATTATCCGCGAAGTTAAGTGCAGCTGTTTCCATATTCAGTCCAGTTAACTCTTTATACGCTTCAGCTACAGTACCATTCGTTCTAGTTGTACCGGCAAATGTGTATTCTCGGTTTACATCTTTACCATTGATTTTTTCAGTGACTGTTTTTTTAGCTACTGTGCCATTTCCTTTTTCAAAGCTTGTGCTTTGAGCCGCTGCAGAGGCAATATTCGCACCACCGATCATGATGGAGGAATCACCTTGTGCATTCGTAGCACGACCCATAGCAATCGCTCCATCTTTACCAGTAGCTTTTGCTTGGTAACCTAAGGCAATATCACCATAATCTGCCCAAGATGCTGTACCACCCGCTAAGGCATAGGCACCATTCGCTACGGAACCCATACCGATCGCTACCGCTGCTTCTGCATTTGGTTGTACCGTAGAACCAGCACCGATAGCTGTGGCACCGAAAGCACCCATACGAACTACAGAGTTAGTACCAATAGCTGTACCCAATGCTGTCGTAGAATGGGCTCCCATACCGATAACAACAGAACCAGATTGACCATACGTAGATTTATATGCAGTTGACATATCACGACCTACTAGGTTTTTATATTGTTGTGCTACTGTTGTAGTACTTTCAGTATATTGTAAATTGTAATCATCAACAGCACTTACTCCTGTACGTTTCGCAGCCTCTTCTGTTACCACTTGGTATTTATTGCCACGCAATGCATCTGTATCATTACCACCTAAGGCAACAACACCATCACCAGCCACCACTTGTCCACCGATAGCAATGGATTGGTCGCCGATAGCACGAGCCTCTGCACCTAGAGCAGTTGCTTCGTTGACATGATTTTTACGATAGAAAGTTAAAGTATTATTTACAGTACCCCCTTGTAATGCTGTTTTCGTATCTGCAGGCACATTCGCATCTAGACCATAACCAGCTTTTACAAGTACCTCTTCATTATTATCCGCATTGGTTTCATTATTAACTAATTTATTACCATTGTTAGGATCTGTACGAAGACCCGCACCAGCTTGGAAACCAAAAGCTGTAGCTGCATTTAAACGATACGTCCCATTTTGACCAAATGCTGTGTAGGCACCACGACCAACTACTGTGTTAGGACGGCCTCCATTACCAGATCCTTCACTGAATGCATCACGACCAATAACAACGGTACCTTCCGCAGTATTTGTAGTTTTAGCATTTTTACCAATGACAATACTAGTGTGACCTTGTACCTTAGTATCAGTACCAATCGCAATTGTATCTTGACCACTACTAATTGTTGCCCCTTTACCTATAGCGATAGCACGTGCCTGATTCGCATTTGCCGCTTCACCAAGGGCTACAGCGTTATCAGAACCTGTACCAGCCTGATTCAGAGCTGCACCTACTGTACTTGTTAAAATAGGGCTTACTGCCATAGCCATCGCTGCTGTACTCATCACAATCGCTTTGGCTTTATTACGACCTACACGCTTTGCTAGTTCAGACACTACTACATAGCATCCCTTAGTTTTGTTCCAAACTACTTTATATACATGATTCAATCCCATATATACTTCTCCTTCTCTGTACTGCTTGTACGAACATTACATCTAACTTGTGTTTTATTTCTATATACTACACTCATTACTCATTCAGTATTGTTACAGCATAGCAAAATATTTCGAATCGACTCATATCGTATACTCAGATACCATAATTGCGTAAAAGAATATAGAAAGATGATTCTTATATCAAACCATAACAAACTAAAAATAAACCTCTAGTCTCCCAAAGGTCCTTTCGTGGAAAGCAATATTTATACACGAACCATACACACTACATATATTTGTTAGCCACGACCTAGCAAATAATTTATTGTGTAAATCTAGTTCAAATTATTTCGATATCATTATACATGAATTTGTATACATTATCAACTATTAGTTTGAAAGTTTTTCACAAGTTTACTGAAGTCTATAGAATAAAGGTATTCTTTATATATGCAACTCTCTTCATTTATAATTCATACACCGCATATTAATTCTATTTATCTATATTTTTTGTATATATTATCAATTTTAAGCAATAATGCGAATTTTTATTCCCATATAAAATCAGGTGTTAACAAATAAGTTCTTTCTATTCATATTTAAATAATTTATAATTTTTATTCAAAATGTTTATAATTGAATTATTGTGTATATTATTGTAGAAGAATTTAGATGTTACATTTCCTATCTACTAAAATTTCTCCATTTATTTACACGATTAAAGTTCACACAACTCATTGTATGCCACACTCAAAAAACTGTGTGTTTATACATTTTAATTAGAGAAAACAATTATTTCTAACGCTCCCTCCTTGAGGAACGCCATTACGAGTAGTAACCTTTGTGGCATTCCTTACTATCTAACTTACACAAATGCAAGAAGAGCACGGTGTGCCCCGAACAAACATTATGAAATACCGTTTGTGAGGAGTATACCGTGCTCTTCCCTTTGCTTCTATTTAGTTACGAACGCCACAAGGCTACATAGCGTCACAAGTGACGACACATAGCAGAACAAGTGACGATTGTATTTGATAGCAAACTATGCTATACTTGGGGTATCAAAAAGAGAGCCATTAACGTGCGGTTAGCGTTAGGCTCATCTCAAAGACTACGAACTGATGATGCCTAACGTGTATAAGTACTGGTAATACTTATTGTTACGTCAGGCATTTTCATTGTCTATTTAAATAGATCTTTAAACAGGTCAATAATACTTACTATTACAGAAATTAGATAAAGCAATAAAGTATACTTTTCATACTTTCTCATAGTATCACCTCCTCCTATATTAGGAAGAGACAAGCCTAACTCACGTTAGTAACTCTCTTACAATCATTATATATCAAAATATATAATATGTGAAATAATAACATTACGAATACTATTTTGGGGAACGCCATTACGAGTCATAGCGTTTGTAATATTCCTACAACCTGTGCTATAATTAAACCAACAAAAGAAGAGCCATTGACGTCTGCTAGCGTTAGGCTCATCTCAGAAATTCTAAAAGTGAAATTTGCCTAACGTGTTAAGGTGTGCTAGACCTTATACGTTAGGCTTTTTCATTGTCTACTTAAGTAGATCAATGAGTTGAATTGCTAAACTAGCAATAGAAATCATCAAAGAGATTTTTTCATACTTAGTCATAGCAACCACCTCCTCCCATACTAGGAAGAGATGAGCCTAACAATACGTCAATAGCTCTTACAATTTTTATTATAACATAATTTATTCGTACTGTTTATATAAACCTAATACCATAATAATCAGTAAACTAAGCAAAGCACAAGTTTGCAAATGACACATCCCCTAAGGAACGTCGTTACGAGTAGTAGCCTTTGTGGCGTTCCTTTACTACATAACTCACACAAGCGCAAGAAGAGCACGGTGTGCCCCGAACAAACTAAGACTAAGTCACGTTCACTTGTATCATAATTGCATTCACTGTAAAAAGAGCACGGCATGTTCCTGAAGAAACATTATGAAATACCGTTTCTGAAGGAATGTGCCGTGCTCTTCATTTGCTATATATCATTAATTGAATGTGACAATCATCAACAGGAGAGCACCGTGCGCTTCCCTTTGCCCTATATAGTCACGAACGTCACAAGTGATGATTGTATTACATCTATAACCTATGCTATAAGTTATTTATTTAATAACAAAAGTCGTTCAATTTCCAATACATTAGGGAAAATTAATCGCATCCCTTTTCTTTGTAAAGCTAAAACTTTACGAGCTTTCTTTTGTAATTCTCTTTCAAATCGACCGTCAACTCTGACAGGTTTTTTATAAAATCCATCTACGTATTCATTTTTAATATATAAGATACTAACTGGACACATATTCTGAATTAGAAAAGCCTTCTCATACCCAAGAACTTCCCCAAATAAAATAGTGTCACATTTTCCATATTTATCAATCTTCGTATTATATATTTTCTGAAATTTATCTACTTGCGATGAAAAAGGTATCATCCAATATAATTTAGTTGCTGTATCTAAAAAAGCATAAAAGCATGGTCTATTATGTAGCTGACCATCTATGGTTTCTTTATTTTTCATTAAGTGTGGATCTGGAAAATCTATAAAGTATTGATCTTTTATATAATAAAAGTGACCTGTATTCATAAACTCCTCCCTAAAAAATAGACCCCATTCTTTTGAATGGAGTCTAACTATTTGAGCTCGAACACTTATTGAGTCGCATATCGAGTAGCGACAACCATTTGAACTTAATCTTATTTTAGTTGCTTATTAAGTAACAACAAATATTAGAGATACTAGTATCTCTAATAACAGTATACGCATTGAAAAAGATAAAGTCAATAATAAAATCTATATCCTTCACCTGAGGAACGCCGTTACGAGTAGTAGCCTTCTTTTTCTCCATGTATCATCTACATAAAAAGCACGCAACATGCTCCTGAGCAAACATTATGAAATACCGTTTGTGAAGGAGTGTGTTGCGTGCTTTCCTTATGCTACTTCATGATGGACATGAAGGCTATTTACTTTTTACTTTTTGATCCAAGGCATCAATTTACGTAATTCGCCGCCCACTTCTTCTACTTGATGTGCTGCAGATTGTTTACGTTGTTCTTTTAAATAAGGGTAACCTGCTGCATAGTCACCAAGGAATTGATCAGCAAATTTGCCGTCTTGGATATCTTTCAATACACCACGCATAGCTTCTTTCGCAGATGCTGGAATTACTTTTGGTCCTGTAATATAGTCACCAAACTCAGCTGTGTTGGAGATGGATTTACGCATTGTTTCGAAACCACCTTCGTAGATCAAGTCGATGATTAATTTCATTTCATGAACACATTCAAAGTATGCGTTAACTGGGTTGTAACCAGCTTCTACCAATACTTCGAAGCCAGTTTGCATCAACGCACATACGCCGCCGCAAAGTACTGCTTGTTCACCGAATAAGTCAGTTTCAGTTTCTTGACGGAAGTCAGTTTCCAAAATACCGGAACGGCCACCGCCTACACCAGATGCCCATGCCAATGCTACTTCTTTAGTGTCTCCGCTTGGATCTGCGTATACAGCGTACAAGCAAGGAACGCCGGAACCTTCTTGGTATGTACGACGTACTAAATGACCAGGACCTTTAGGAGCTACCATGAATACGTTTACGTCAGCAGATGGTTTAATTTTGCCAAAATGAATGTTGAAACCATGAGCAAATGCCAAGTACGCACCTTTTTTAAGGTTAGGAGCGATGGATTTTTCGTAAGTTTCTGCTTGTAATTCATCTGGAATTAAGATCATCACAACGTCTGCACCTTTTACAGCCTCGCCTGTTTCTTTTACTACGAAACCAGCTTCTTCTGCTTCTTTCCAAGATTTGGAACCTTCACGAAGACCGATTTGTACGTCCATGCCGCTTTCTTTCAAGTTCAATGCATGCGCATGACCTTGGGAACCGTAGCCAAGAACTGTAATTTTTTTACCTACTAATGCTTGTAGATTGCAATCTGCATCATAAAATACTTGTGTGCCTAAAATGTTACCTGCCATTGTGATAACCTCCTACTTTGTAATACATAATGATGTTTATAATTTACTAGATTTTCTAGTGAAATTCAACTGATTTTAAGCCATTCGGCTTACGGATTTACCATACTTAGTATGATAATTTGGTATGAATAAAAATATCTTTGTACACTCTATAAAAACATTTTATGAAAGTATTTGCAACCAAGGTCGATCTTGGACCCAAGTTACTTTCACTGAAAGTCCATAAAGTGCTGATAATATCTCATCGGTAATGACCTCATGTTTCGGCCCCGCTTGGAAGATTTTACCTTCTTTCAAGAGTGCCACATGGGTCACTGTGGGAAGAATTTCCTCGATTTGATGGGTCACATAGATGAACGGACACGGAGTATCCTGCGTCCCTTGTCGATTGAGATGGCGGAGCAATTGCTCTCGGCTCGGTACATCTAATCCATTGCATGGTTCATCCAAGATAAGTAAGTCTGGACTCGTCATCAGTGCTCTCCCGATGAGGGCTCGTCGTTGTTCTCCTGTGGACAATAGTCCAAAGTGACGATGTTGTAACTGTTGCAAGCCCATACTGGCTAGGACCGCATCACAGCGTTGTTCTTCTTCCTCTGTCACATCATGGTATATACCAATCGTTCCATGTGCTCCAGAGAGTAAAATTTGTCGCACTGTTTCGTCTCGCATGGTTCGCTCAAATTGCCCCAATGTAGAGCTGACGAATCCGATACGATCTTTTACGTCTTTCCACACGCATTGTCCAAAGGTATGCCCTAAGACACGGACCTCACCACGGGTGGCGCAGGTGTAGGCCATAATCATGCCCAGCAAAGTGGACTTACCAGCCCCATTGAGACCCAATAGCGCCCAGTTTTCCCCTGCTTTCACATGCCAATCTACACCTTGCAGAATCGCCTCTTCATTGCGGACGAAGGTAACGCCCTCGTAATGTAATAACTCACCTTGTTTTGGTTCTGCTATGTCCATTACATTTTTTCTCCACGGCTCATAGCGGTGCAACCTGTTTTTGCAATTTCTAGAATGCCATATTCTTTCATAATTTCTATGAAAGCATCCAGCTTCTGCGTTTCTCCTGTAATTTCTATAACGATAGAGCTAGGTCCTACATCGAGTACATTGCCACGGTACACATCTGCTAATTGGATGATTTGTGGTCGTACGGATACGTCGGCTTTTACCTTGATCAACATCAATTCACGACGCACCACTTGTTCTGGAGAGAATACTTTTACTTTGATGGCATCTACTAATTTGTAGATTTGTTTTTGGATTTGATCCAACTGCACTTCGTCTGTTTCCACCGTTAAGGTAATCCGCGCTTGATCCTTAGGAATGGAAATGCCCGATGTCATTTGGGTCACAGAGTAGCCACGACGATTGAACAAGGAAAGGATTCTTGCCCCGATACCTGGTTTGTTTTTTGTAATCACTAACACTTGGTGTTGTTGTACTTTACTCATTGTCAGGGCCTCCTTTCAATCCCATCATATCTTTCGCTGTGCAACCAGCTGGGATCATTGGGAATACATTTTCTTCTCGTTCTACCACGCAGTTAATCACCACTGGTTCATCAGATAAGATGAGGTCTCGCAATTGGCTGCGTAAGTCTTCAATAGTGGATAATGTGACCCCTTGTACACCATAGGCTTTTGCCAAGGTTTCAAAGTCTGGGTTCACCTCTAAATCTACGAAGGAATAGCGACGTTGATTGAACAGTTCTTGCCATTGACGAACCATGCCTAAGAAACCATTATTGATAATCACAACTTTCACAGGGATATTGTAGGCTTTCAATAAGAGCAACTCTTGGCTGTTCATTTGTAAGCCTCCATCACCTGTGATGAGTACTACTTTTTTGTCTGGCTGTGCCACTTGTGCACCGATAGCTGCTGGCAAACCAAAGCCCATCGTACCGGCACCACCGGATGTAATGATCGTATTCGGTTTGGAGAAAGTAATGAATTGAGACGTCCACATTTGATGTTGTCCTACGTCGGTCACAACGATGGCATTGCCTTTTACGATATTGTCGATTTCTTGAATCACCTTTTGTGGTAATAAGGAAGTTCCTTCATGAGGGCGTACGCGAATTGGATACTCTTCACGCCATTCACGGATACGTTCCAACCAACTTTCATGAGTTTGTGGAGTCAATTCATGATTCATTTCGTTCAATACATGTTTCAAGTCACCTACAATTGGCACATCGATGAGCTTATTTTTACCAATTTCTGCTGGGTCAATATCTACGTGGATGATGGTAGCATCTTTGCAGAATTCTTTCGGAACCCCCGCAATACGATCATCGAAACGAATGCCTAAGGCAAGTACTACATCTGCTTCATTGACAGCATAGTTGGCATACACCGTACCATGCATGCCTAGCATACCTAGTGATAATTGGTGTTCTCCTGGAAAGGAACCTAAGCCCAATAAAGTATTCACCACTGGAACTTGGCACGTAGTCGCCAATTTATAAAGTTCTTCTGTAGCATTCGATAAGAGTACCCCATGGCCTGCTATAATAAGAGGTCGTTTCGCACCTTTCAACAGATCGATGGCTTTTTTGATTTGTTTTGGATGTCCGATGTAATTCGGATCATAGCCTTCGATAGAGATTGGTTCATTGAAGATAGCTTCAAATTCTTCATAGGAAATGACATCTAATTGCGCATCTCGTGTGATATCTACGAGCACCGGACCTGGGCGACCTGTAGTCGCTAAGTAGTAGGCTTCTTTCACAGTGCGAATCATATCTCGGATATCTTTCACCAAGTAATTATTTTTCGTCACCGGCATAGTAATGCCCACGATATCCGATTCTTGGAAAGCATCTTTTCCTAGCAAGTGACTGCACACCTGACCAGTAATGGCCAAGAGGGGAATGGAATCCATATGAGCCGTCATAATGCCTGTCACAAGGTTCGTCGCCCCTGGACCAGACGTAGCTAAACAGACCCCACATTTACCAGACGCACGAGCATAGCCGTCCGCTTCATGGGCCGCTCCTTGTTCATGACGTGCCAAGTAATGGTTGATGCCTTCAAAATCATAAATTTCATTGTATATAGGAATTACGGCGCCGCCAGGATAGCCAAATATATCTGTTACTCCCAAGCGCTTCAATGTTTCTAGGAGTATGCGGGCTCCCCGAATCATTTTCTGTTCACTCATAGTGTATCCCTTTCTATATCTATCGTATTCATTAGTCATGTTCATTAAATTCATTAGAACTGATACGGTGAATCGTATATCCACGGTCCGCCATGGCTGCCGTGATTTTCTTAATATGCTCTTCTCCGTTTGTTTCTACGGTTACCACCAATTCCACTTCATGGAATCGGTCCAAGTTTTTAAACTGATTATGTTCTAGTTTGATGACATTCGCATTTTGTTCTGCCAAGATTTCAGACACCGCCACTAATTGACCTGGTTTATCGGATAAATTCACAGCAAATGTGAAAATACGGCCCCGTACGACTAAGCCTTTGGTAATCATAGAAGCAATGGTCAATACGTCGATGTTGCCACCGCTCAAGATGCTGACCACCGTTTTGCCACGTACTCGTAATTTTTTCAACCCTGCCACTGAAAGTAAGCCAGCATTTTCACCGATGATTTTATGTTTTTCCGCCAGTAATAGAAAGGCTTCCATCAATTCATAGTCGGATACGGTGACGATTTCATCTACATAGGTTTGAATATATTCTAAGTCTCTTGTACCAATTAATTTTACAGCTGCCCCATCGGCAATGGTACTCACGGATGGTAAATTCACTGGTTTTCCTTCTGCTACGGCCGCTTTCGCACTAGCTGCACCTTCTGGTTCTACACCAATGATCTTCACTTGTGGATTTTTCAGCTTCGCTGCTGCTGCCACACCGGAAATCAATCCGCCACCACCAATTGGCACTAAGATAATATCTGCATTTGGCAATTCTTCTAAAATCTCTAGGGCAATCGTTCCTTGCCCTTCGATGACATCTTCATCATCGAAAGGATGAACAAATACATAGCCATGTTTTTCTTGTAGTTCGCAAGCCTTTTCATAGGCTTCGTCATAAACTTCGCCAGCTAGCACCACTTCTGCTCCGTATTGGCGCGTCGCCTCTACTTTGATGAGCGGTGTGTGGCGTGGCATAACGATGACCGCTTTAATGCCTAAACGTTGGGCTGCCAGCGCCACTCCTTGTGCATGGTTGCCGGCGGATGCCGCAATAACGCCACAGGCCTTTTCTTCTTCTGTTAATTTGGAAATTTTATTGTACGCGCCCCGCAATTTGAAAGACCCTGTACGTTGTAAATTTTCCGGTTTGATATATACATCATTGCCTGTTTCTTGGGAGTACACAGAGCTATGAATTAATTTAGTTTTCACCGCGATTGTAGCGAGTCGCTCTCTAGCCTCCATGAAATCGTATAATTTATGCATATAAATGTCCTTTCCTAAGTATGTATTTTATCTATGGAACTGTACTTCCTTCATAGATATGTCTATCCTGACTGCGTTCTCACATAGATCATTCTATATCCTGACTACATTCCCTCTTATGCTTCGTCTAGGATTTCGATAGCACCTTGTGCAGCAGAGGATACATGCATAGCATATTTTTTCAAGTATCCTGTCACATCTGATTTGTGCGGTACTAAGTTTGCTTTTCTTCGTGCAATTTCTTCCTCTGAAAGTTTTACATTCAAGGAACGATTCGGAATATCGATTTCGATAATATCTCCATCTTCTACGATGGCAATAGTACCGCCAGAGGCTGCTTCTGGAGATACGTGACCAATGGATGCGCCACGAGTAGCACCAGAGAAACGACCGTCTGTAATCAAAGCTACGTCTTTGCCAAGACCCATACCTGTAATTGTCGCTGTTGGTGTCAACATTTCACGCATACCTGGACCACCTTTTGGACCTTCGTAGCGGATGATGACTACATCGCCTTTCACAATTTTGTGACCCATAATTGCTTCTACTGCTTCTTCTTCGCTATTGAATACTTTTGCTGGACCAGAGTGCACTAGCATTTCTGGGTCTACAGCGCCTTCTTTGACAACAGAACCGTCTGGAGCCAAGTTACCTTTCAATACAGCGATACCACCTGTGGTATATACTGGATCACTCCAAGGATGGATCACATCTTCGTCTAGAACTTTCACAGTTTTAGCAATCGTACCTTGGTCTACCAAGCTTACAGATTTCGCCCCTTCATGTAAGTGACCTTGTTCTTGTAAACGGTGCATTACTGCATACACACCGCCTGCGGCATGTAAATCTTCGATGAAATATTTACCAGATGGAGACAATTTTGCCAATTGTGGTGTGTCTCCTGCAATGCGGTTGAAATCGTCCAATGTTAAGGACACACCTGCTTCATGAGCGATAGCTGGTAAATGTAATGCTGTGTTGGAAGAACCGCCCAATGCCATATCCACGGCTACCGCATTTTCAAAGGCTTCTTTCGTCAATACATCTTTTGGACGTAAGCCTTCTTGTAACACTTCCATCACTTGCATACCTGCACGTTTTGCTAAACGCAAGCGCTCAGAGTAAACAGCAGGGATGGTACCATTACCAGGTAATGCCATACCCAATGCTTCTGTTAAGCAGTTCATGGTGTTCGCTGTGTACATACCGGAGCAAGATCCACAGGTCGGACAAGCGACATTTTCAATATGTTCTAATTCTTCTTCGGAAATGAGGCCAGCTTCAAATTTACCTACCGCTTCAAACACGTCGGATAAACCGATTTTTTTACCATTATGCACGCCTGCTAGCATAGCGCCACCAGAGACGAACACAGATGGTAAATTCAAACGAGCTGCTGCGATCAACATACCTGGTACTACTTTATCACAGTTAGGAATGAACACCATCGCATCGAATGGTGTGGCCATAGCAGATGCCTCGATGGAATCAGCAATGATATTACGTGTAACCAAGGAATATTTCATACCGATGTGGTTCATTGCCAATCCATCACAAATACCGATAGTATTAAATTCCATAGGAATACCGCCCGCTTCGCGGATGCCATCTTTCACAGCCTGTACTAAATTTTTCAAATGCACATGACCGGGAATAATTTCGTTGAAAGAATTGGCAATACCAATGATTGGTTTTCCAATTTCCTCATTGATGAATCCTAATGCTTTTAATAATGAACGATGAGGAGCTCGTGTAGCTCCTTTTGCTACTCTATCACTGCGTACCATATGATGATCCTTTCTACTCTTGATACTATACTGGTTATAACACTTGTTATAGTTACATATTGCTGTCTAAGTACTATATCCATACACTGAAATACTAGTATGTGATTTCTATTTAATACTTCTATAATTTTGTATCTATCTAATAGATTCCAAATCCACATCTAATAGTATAGTATGGTATAGTTTTTAGCCATAAAAAAGGGCGACCCCTCTGGAATCGCCTTTTAGTATATATGTATGCACGTTAATCAAATAGACTACAACAACTTAGATTCCTTATGCTGTATACAAAGAAACCTAAGATGGTAGCTCTACCGAAGAAAAGGCGACCTCTATGGAATTGTTAGTTCTAATGACGTTCACGACTAGGAACAGGACGAGCACGAGAATTGCTAACAATGCCATGATAATCTCCTTTCTGTACGATATGCGTACGAATCTTAACTATAAGTGTAATACTTTAAAAATTTAATAACTGTCTACTATTGTAACACCTTTGTCCACTGTGTGCAAGGGTATTCCCTTATTTTTTACAAGATATATCTGTCTTATTTTCCACAATCTGTTATACTATAAGTGTTACTTCCCCTATACTGGTAACAGAAAGGGGGTGAATTTTATGGAATCAATACTACTTACTCTTTTTATCTCGATTATGGCAAATGTTCTCGCTTACTACATTTGTAAATGGTTAGATCGAGTATTTAAGAAGTAACTAGCCTAGCCTTGTCAGCTATATAGACAAATGAAAACACCCAGGTCTGACCACCTGGGTGTTTTTTTAGGTGAACTTTATGAAATCACCATTACTCTTTTTTGCTTGCCTAAATTATATCATAAATTGTAAAAAAATAAAACCCCACGGTTAGCGGACCGTGGAGTTTCTTTTGCTTGTAAATGGAAATCATCAACTTTTTTCCATCCCAATTATATCACTTTCCTATTATATTTTCTAGTATATAAGAAACACCCAGATCTGACCACCTGGGTGTTTTTTTGTGAACCTAATGCTAACTATTTTTACACTTTTTTCGCTTGCCCACATTATATCATAATTGCAAAAAAATAAAACATTACTCCCCTAAGAAACGTTTTGCCTCGCAATAGTTCACGATACCTTCTACTACTTTTTTAGCTTCTCGCATAGCCAATACTACAGTAGCTGGTTTATGCACTACGTCACCGCCTGCGAATACACCTTGACGACTTGTCATACCATATGGCATATCTCGTGTTACCACATAGCCAGCTTCATTCACTTCGATGCCATTACCAGGACCTACTAGACGAGCATTCGGTTTATGTCCAATGGCCACAATGATTTTATCTGCTGGTAATGTAAAGTCTTCGCCTGTGCTTTTCACAGATCCATCTTCTTGTAGTTCTTGTCGTGTCAATGTCAAACCTTCCACGATATCTGAACCAGTTACTTCTTTTGGAGCTGCTAAGAATTCAAAACGAATGCCTTCTTCTTTCGCTTCTTCAAACTCTGTTGGGTTCGCTGGCATTTGTTCTTCTCCGCGACGGTACGTCACAGTGACACTTTCAGCACCAAGACGAACACAAGTACGAGCCGCATCCATCGCCACATTACCAGCACCGATGATGACAACTTTATCACCTTTATATACAGGGATCAATTCTTCTTCGGCTCTACCATTTTGTACTAATTGTACCGATGTTAATAATGCCATTGCTTGTAACATACCAGCTTTGTCATCGCCAGGCAAAGAAATTTCCGCTGGTACATGAGTTCCTGTAGCAATAAAGATCGCATCGAAACCTTCTTCAAAAAGAGCATCTAAGTTACGATCTGGACCGATTGTGACATTGCATTCAAAAGTAACACCTAATGTTTGTAATCGTTTTACTTCACGGCGCACAATTCGTTTTCCCAACCGGAACTCTGGAATACCAAATAATAGAATACCACCCGGTTCATCTTGGCGTTCAAACACAGTCACATCATAACCTAATTTTGCCATATCACCAGCTACCGTTAATCCAGCAGGACCAGATCCGATAATAGCAATTTTACCTTGGTCTTTACGATTTGGTTTCACCTTACGAAGATTATTATCGCTTTCAAAATCAGCTGCAAAGCGTTCTAATTTACCGATATTGATAGGTTTATTCGCACGATTTAAAATACATGCCCCTTCACATTGTTTTTCACGAGCACACACTCGACCACACACAGCTGGTAAACTGCTACGCTCAGCAATAATATCGTTGGCTAATCCAAAGTTACCATGCGCAATAGCTTGGATGAAACGAGGAATTTCATTTTCAATAGGACAACCTGTACGGCACAATGGTTTCGCACAATTCAAACAACGCTTCGCCTCAATAAATGCTTCTTCCATCGTATAATCTTTATCAAATTCTATCTCTTGTCGCAGCTCCATAAAGACCTCCTTGCACCACTCTGGTGACACACTTTTCTTTTACACACTCTATTTATAGGTTCTTACTTATTTCGATATAATACGTATAGTATACCATAGACTAGTCCATCTCACTGTAACAATGGCTACACCCTTGCTGTATCCATGGAATTAGCCATCCCTTTTCTTAGTGAAAGTACTAAAAGATATATCCTATAGTATACCATATGTGCGTACAGTGTGTAACTATGTATTTTTATATATTATGAAACGATACCTCTATCGTTTCACACATATTGCAACGATAGACTATATACATATGATACAACCATTAATAAATCTCTATACTATCGCATGTATGAGCATATGCAACGATACCTCTATCATTTCAGTACCATTGCAACGATACAAAAAAGAGGTCCACCACATGGGTAGACCTCTATATGAATCATAATTAGTTTGCAGATGTAATAGTTCCTTTGAAGGTTTCTGCAATGAATTGTTTGATCGCTTCGGACTGATAAATCTCTGCAATTTTTTTGTATGTTGCATTGTCTTTATCTTGTTCACGAGTCGCCAAGATCATGACAGCCAATGGCTCATCTTTTGGTTCTAAGTATAATCCTTTTTCACCTACGTTGATGCCTGCACTTTGCACGTAGTTCATTGGAATCGTTGCCAATGTTACATCGTCTAAGCTACGAGGTAATTGTGCTGCCTCTAATTCTTGAACTTTTAAGTTCTTAGGATTTTCCACAATGTCTGCCACTGTCGCTTTAAACCCAACGCCCTCTTTCAACTTGATAAGACCTGCTCGTTGTAACAAGGCTAAGGCACGTCCACCATTAGTTGGATCATTTGGAATCGCTACGGTGTCTCCATCTTTCACATCGATAGGAGATTTCACAGAATTACTGTAAATACCCATTGGCATTAAAATCGTTTTGCCAATCGGCACTAGTTTAGAATTGTTTTGCTTGTTAAAGTTCTCTAAGAACGGCACATGTTGGTACGCATTCAATTGGATATCTCCATCTGCTAATGCCTTATCTGGTGTGATGTAGTCGGAAAATTCTACTACTTTCAGCTGGATACCTTGTTTTTGTGCTTCCTTCGCCACAGCCTCTGCCACTTGTGCATGAGGACCTGCAGTGGCACCAATTTTAATTTCCTTCGGCGTATCCTGCGTCGTTGTCGATGTACCACAGCCCGCAATGCCTAACGCCAATATACCCACTAATAGGGGCGTAAATAGTGATTTTAATTTCATAGTTCTATCCTTTCATAACTACTCCATACATATATATATTTCTACTGAAAGTCCTCTCTCATCTCTCGAGTATTAAGGATAGCATAAGAAGTATGTATTGGCTAATAACCGTTTTTAGATAGTTATTATAGTTTATATTTATAATGTAAATTTTTAACGATATAGATGTACGTAGACTTATTTACGCAAAACGGAATATTAGATAAGTATTAGATAAGTATTACACATAACTATAAAAACAAAAAGGGAAGTTACTTAATATTGTAACTTCCTTTTTATAAATTTGGTGCGCCCAGAGGGAATTGAACCCCCGACCTGCAGTTTAGGAAACTGTCGCTCTATCCTACTGAGCTATGAACGCAAGTATACATCTATTATAGTCTAACTGTACTCTACCTAGCAATATGAAATCTAAAATAAGATTTGATCTGTATCGTATGTGCATATCCACAATACAGAACATTCTTTCTTACCCAATACGATTCAATAAAGCCTTATAATACAAGGGTTATTCACTTTTTGTGTATAAAATGTGGATAACTATAGAGTTATTAACAGTAAATACACAAGGTATTAACAATCTACTCACAACCTATACCCATAGTTATACACTAAGTTATCCACAATTAGGTGGATAACTGTTCCATATGTACGATAAAAGTGTTTAATTTTATCTTGCAATGTTCGATACATACACACATTTAATAGATTTAATAGATCTACTATGTGTTCTAGATACTTTACTAACGATGCAGTTCCTATACCTTCATCATAAATACAATAAGCCTATAGAACAACGTTCAACTGTTCTATAGGCTTTCGTATACTCTTCTGTATTAGATATTCTCGTACAATCACACTTTCATCGGTACTATGCACTGCATCGTGCCTTACAAGTGCTGAATATCCACCATATGATCTTGCTTATTCAGCAAAATATAATTGGCCATCCACTTCTACTGGAATGCCCCAGTCAACTTGCACGCCATTTTTATTCCACATACGAGTTAAGGCTAATTTTAAATTATCGTAGGAATCCAATGGTTGTACTGTCAACTCATCGTATGTATTCAATCCTGTAGCATGCATCACTGTTTGTTCTGCTTGCAAATAGGATTCTACTTTTTCTTTCCAAGCTGCATCTTCTAATACCACTTGGCATTCTTTTGTCTCTTTATTATACGCAATATGACCACGCTCATTATCTCCATAATGAATTGCTAAATATACCCATTCCATGGTGTACCTCTTTCATGACTAACATAAGTTACGACATATACTATACTTATACTCTGATGTATTCTGTTCCTATTATATCGTATCTTTCCAAATGGTGGCAATATATATACCATTGCTTTTTATAATTACGTACACTATAATGTACGTAAAGAGGTGATACACATGGAAATTATTGATATTACAAATTCTAGAGAAAATATTTTTAATTTTTTAACACAAATCATCAAATATAAAGAACTCTTACTAGAAGGGAAAAATACTCCACTATCCGAATGTATTCCCGAGGAAGAGGTTACTTGGTAATGAATAGAATATATAAAAAATAGAGGAAAGTTGATAAAATATATCATCTTTCCTCTATTTTTTATTCATTATTATTTTCCATTACTACTTTCCGTATCACCATTACTTTATCCACTCGTGTGTTATCCATATCCATCACTTCAAATTGCAATGGTCCATAGTGACAGCGATTAGCTTCTTTCGGAATCCGACCGATTAGATATGTCACAAATCCCCCTAATGTTTTATACAAATCGTCTTCTTCGCCTGGCAATAGTTCGTCTACTTCAAAGTATTCTTTCAGCTCTTCAATACTAATGAGGCCATCCACAAGATAGGTCCCATCTTCTCGTTGAACGATACGATTTTCTTCTTCTTTCTTTTCCTCTTCTCCAGACGGCATCAAGCCCACGATTTCTTCCATAATATCGTGGAACGTAATCATCCCGCTCATACCGCCATATTCGTCTAGGACAATGGCTTCGTGGGTACCTTCTTCTCTGAAAGTAGATAATACTTTCATCAAGGATAAAGATTCTGGTACGAGCACAGGTTTACGCATGCAATAGGCTAAGATATCTTTCATCGGACGATGGCTTTCTTTCATTTGTTGTGCCAACACATCTACAGAAGAGACTAAACCTTTCAAGTCATCCAAGGAATCGTCGCCTACTGGAATACGATGTTCATTGCATTCCATAATAGTTTCTAAGATTTCTTCATCACTAGCGTTGATGTCAATCCACGTCAACTGTGTACGAGGTGTCATAATATCGCTGGCATCGAGATCAGCTAAGCGGAAAATATTTTCTACTAGCACCGGCTCTTCTTCTTCATAGGCACCCAGCTCCACACCTTGCACAAGCATTTTATTAATTTCCGATTCTGTTACCGGTGCTTCTTCCTTGTGTTTCACACCTAATACTTTCAGTAACATAGTCGTAGACACACTGAGGAGTGCCACCAATGGTTTTGTTACAGTGGCGAAGTATTTCATAGGAATAGCCATCATGATGGCGATGGATTCTGGCGAGTTATAAGCCAACCGTTTCGGCACCAATTCCCCTATGACCAAGGATAAATAGGTCGTTAAAGATACGATAAAAATAGGGCTGATCGTGTCCGCATAATCAGCTAGCCACAATATATGTTCTTTAATATATGTCGCCATAGGATCAGAAAAAGTAGCACCTGAGTACAAACCAGTGACAATACTAATTAAAGTAATACCAATTTGTATAGTAGAAAACATTTCATTTGGATCCTCCGCTAGCTTGATAGCCATGCGGGCTCCTCGATTACCTGCTTCTGCCTTTTCTTCTAATAACCCTTTACGAGCATTGATAATGGCCAATTCCGTCATGGAAAATAGACCATTTAAAATGATGAGTATGACTACAATTAAAATTTCTATACCTATGTCACTGCCCACTGATTCTATCTCTCCTTATCGATTCCTATCTATAAAATTACACTCTATATATTTAATCATCATACTAGCTTTAAGTAGTATTATATTCTAATACAGTACTTACTGTGTATCTTTACTAAATATATTGGAATACTTCTGCATTCTTATATAATACTTGTTTTCTATTTATAAGAATAACCCAAATATATTTTAAATAACAACAGCTGTTCCTGTGCAGGTCACCATGAGCATACCATTAGTTTCACCCAATGTTTCATAACTTACAGATACGCCTACAATAGCATTGGCTCCCATGGCTTTTGCACGTTTTTCCATTTCTTGTAAAGACGCTTCACGAGCACTGGCCAAAGATGATTCATAACTATTACTACGACCACCTACAACATCTCGAATGGAAGAGAAAAAGTCTTTTACAAAGTTACGACCTTCCACAACTTCTCCAAACACAATTCCTTTATATTCTTTAATTGGTTGACCTTCAATTTGCATGGTTGTTGTAATAATCATAGGTATCTCCTTTATTCTCATATTGATATGTTACAAACCTTATGATTCGTATTATATCACATTTAGAATAGTTCCTTCTATGCGAGCGTTATACCATACAATAATTATAACAAAAATATCATATGTATTCATTTGCTTATTAACATATAAAAATAGAGTAAAGTTAATGTTTTTTATCAACTTTACTCTATTTTATTTGGAGCTATTTTATTACAGCCCCTTCAATTTAAGCTATTTTTATAAATTCCATTTGCATACTATATTGATGATACTATACTCATATAGCAATACTTCCTAAATATTAGAATGATTCCAACTAATAGTATCTCTGATAAGACATAAGTAATATTAAATAAATACCTGTTGCACCAGCACCATATACAGAATTGTTCCACCCCCAATGGATAGGAACATATTTCCCTTCCACAAATGGAGTAGTACCGTCACAATTACGGCGATCATATCCGGCATTCCATGATACACACCGGATAGATCCACATGTCGCAAGGAAAATACGACGAGCAAACTCATCGTCGCCGACGGCAATACTTTTCCTAAATACTGCACATAAGCAGGTGTTTTCGTTTTCGAGTTAAATATGACAAATGGTAAAAATCGTGTTGCCATCGTGCCTAGCACAACAATGGCAATGGTTATCATCTGTTCTGTGAAAGTCATTATTGTCCCTCCATTGTATTACGTAATAGGCTTAATATCACTACGATACCAATCATAGCAGGAATCATAAAGTGTTCACTGCCAAATACTAACAAGGCAATCCCAGGAATGATTATTCCTATACCAGAGCTAATCAAATTCCGTTGGATTTTATATTGCTCCAAAGCTAATACAATAAAGAGTGCAGTCAATACAAATTCCAATCCTTTTGCATCAAAAGATAATACAGATGCAAATAGATTACCTATGACAGAACCGACTACCCAATATAACTGATTCAATAATGTCACAAAAAAATAACACCATTTCTTAGAAATTTCAGTAGGAATTTGTGATGTATAATTGATAGAAAAACTTTCATCCGTCATTCCAAATATGAGATACGGTGTTAACCATCCCATATGTCTATATATAGTTAACATAGAAATTCCATAAAATAAATGACGCCCATTGACCATGAGTGTAATTAAGAATGCACTCACTGGATCAAAAGGAGATAATAACATAGCTACTGTTACAAATTCCATAGACCCTGCATAAATGAGAGCACTCAATGCCAATGTATATCCCCAGGAAAATCCCATAGAGTACATATAGATACCATAGGATAGACCTAAAAATAAAAATCCAAATAGTAATGGTGTTGTTTTAAGAAAACCATATCGAAAGGCAGGCCCTATAATATTTTGTATTATTTTATGTTCCATATATAGCCTCCTTTTTTCATCGTGTATTATTAGTATTACTGGATTATCAATTTTTATAAAATACTGACAATAATTTTATATAAACTATTCAATACATATATATTCAAAATATGTACATAGATGTAAATAATTTAGTGTCACTTTTACTATACTATCATATTATCAAATTCTAGAATACTCATATATTCATAAAATATATAAGAACTCAACAAAAAATTATCTTATAACCTATTTCCTATAGTATCCTATCTTACTTATAAATTTACTTAGCAACAATAAAACAGCCTACGGGACAACTTCCCATAGGCTGTTTCTATTAGTCCTCAAAATCGCGAGATAAGTCGACTTCTTTCAGAGGAACTACTTTTGTTTTATATTTTGCTTTATACCATAAGTACACAGCGAAGAATACTGGAAGACCAATATATGCAACGGATACTCCATACCAGTCAATACTTTCACCCATGAAGGCTGTATAGTTTTGACCAGCAATAATGATCAAGCACAATGCCAAAGCAAACAATGGACCAAATGGGAACCAAGATGCTTTGTAAGGCAATTTGGATACATCATGACCTTGTGCGACATAAGCACGACGGAAACGATAATGTGCAATAGCAATGCCCACCCATGTGATGAATCCACTCATACCACTGATATTAATCAACCAAGTGTAAGCTTGACCTTCCCCAATTAAGGATGTTAAGAAGGCAAACAAACCAAAGGCTGCTGTTGCCAATAACGCTGGAACTGGTACACCTCGTTTGTTAATAGAACCAAATACGTTTGGTGCATCTCCTGATTTAGACAATGCATAAAGCATACGTGTGGAGGAGAATAAACCAGAATTACCAGCAGATAATACGGCAATCAATAAGATAGCATTGATGAAATGAGCCGCCCAATCAAATCCGAAACGATCAAATACTAATGTAAATGGACTGATGGACACATTTTCTACAGAACTGTTCAATAAGTTTGGATCATTATAAGGAATTAAGAAACCGATGACAATGAATGAACCAATATAGAACAGCAAAATACGCCAAAAAATAGAGTTGATGGCTTTTGGAATATTTTTCTCTGGATCTTCCGATTCACCAGCAGCAGTACCGATTAATTCTACCCCTTGGAAAGAGAAACCAGCAATCATAAAAATAGCTAAGATAGAGGAGAATCCCCCTACAAATGGTGCCTCACCTAAGGTCCAATTATGGAATCCTGGAGATGGAGTTCCTACACCTAAGATCAATAATGTACCTAATAGTAAAAATACGATAACAGTGATGACCTTAATGCTAGAGAATATATATTCACTTTCACCAAAGGAACGAGCTGAAAAATAGTTCAATACAAATAGAATCAGCAAGAACAAGGCAGACCAAATGATGGCTGGCACATCAGGGAACCAGTATTTCATAATGAACGCACTGGCTACGAGTTCCGCCGCTAATGTAATGGCCCAGTTGAACCAAAAATTCCAACCCAAGGCAAAACCTAAGGCTTTATCTACATAGCGAGAGGCATGGGTACCAAAGGAACCAGACACTGGTAGATAGGTGGTCATTTCCCCTAAACTAGTCATCAAGAAATATACCATGATACCGATGAAGCTATAAGCAATTAATGCACCACCAGGACCTGCTGTACTCACTACTTCACCACCGGCTACGAATAAACCTGTACCGATGGCACCGCCCAATGCAATCATATTCATATGACGGGATTTTAAACTTCTTTTTAATTTATTATTTTCCATAGGACCTCTCCTTATAAGTCAAGATTTCGTACATATTCAGCATTATCTTCGATAAACTTTCGACGAGGTTCTACCTTATCCCCCATCAAAACACTAAATATCTTATCTGCTGCAATACTATCTTCCATGCTGACTTGTAGGATTGTCCGATGTTCAGGGTTCATCGTTGTATCCCATAATTGTTCCGCATTCATTTCCCCAAGACCTTTGTAACGTTGGATGGTAATATTTTCACGTCCAATTTCGTCCAGTCTATCTGAAAGTTCTTGGTCACTGTAGGCATACCACTGTTTTTGACCTTTTTTAATTTGGTACAACGGTGGTTGTGCAATGAATACATGACCTTCTTCAATCAATGGTCGCATATAGCGATAGAAGAATGTTAATAATAAAGTACGAATATGCGCGCCGTCCACGTCCGCATCGGTCATGATGATAATTTTATTGTAACGGCTCTTCGTAATATCAAAGTCTTGTCCTATACCTGTACCAAAGGCAGTAATCATGGAACGAATTTCTGCATTGGCTAAAATTTTATCAAGACGAGCTTTTTCTACATTTAGAATTTTACCGCGCAATGGCAAAATCGCTTGATAACGGCGATCACGGCCTTGTTTTGCGGTGCCACCCGCAGAATCACCTTCGACAAGGTAAATTTCTGTCATAGTTGTATCTTTTTCAGAACAATCTGCCAATTTACCAGGTAAGGAGCTCACTTCTAAGGCATTTTTACGGCGTGTCAATTCACGAGCTTTACGGGCTGCTTCACGAGCACGACTCGCATTGGTTGCTTTTTCGATGATTTTCTTCGCTTCTGCTGGATGTTCTTCTAAGAATATACGCAATCCATCAGACACGATAGTATCTGTAATACCTTTGACTTCGCTGTTTCCTAATTTACCTTTTGTTTGACCTTCAAATTGTGGTTCCAATACTTTTACGCTTACTACAGCTGTTAAGCCTTCTCGCACGTCTTCTCCAGTCAAGTTGCTTTCATTTTCTTTCAAAATGCCAGCTTTGCGACCATAGTCGTTTAAGGTCCGTGTTAAAGCGGTACGGAAACCACTGAGGTGCGTACCACCATCGATGGTATTAATATTGTTAACGAAGGATAAAATCGTTTCGCTATAACTATCGTTATATTGCAACGCCACATCTACCACCACATCGTCACGGGTATTATCAATAGAGATAACACTCGGTGTAATCGCTTCCTTCGCTTCATTTAAATACTCAATGAATTGTACTAAGCCACCTTCGTAGTGGAAACTTTCACTGCGACCTTCCCCACGTTTGTCGGACAAGGTAATGCGTAATCCTTTATTCAAGAACGCCAATTCTTGTAGACGAGTTTTTAATACATCAAACTCGAAAATGGTAGTTTCAAAAATTTGTGCATCTGGTTTGAATCGTACTGTCGTACCTGTACGATCCGTCGTACCAATTTCTTTCAAATCAGATGTTTTATTCCCACGTTCAAAAGAAATTTCTTGAATTTTTCCATGTTGGTATACATCAACGATAGTCCATTCACTTAAGGCATTCACTACGGAAATACCTACCCCATGAAGACCACCAGACACTTTGTATCCACCACCGCCAAATTTACCACCTGCGTGAAGTTTAGATAATACAAGCTCTACCGCAGGCATACCTGTTTCATGCATTCCTGTCGGAATTCCACGACCATCATCAATAACTTCGATACTATTATCTTCACAAATGGTCACTTCAATATGCGTGGCATACCCAGCTAAGGCCTCATCCACACTATTATCTACAACTTCATACACCAAGTGATGTAATCCACGGGCAGATGTGCTACCAATATACATACCAGGTCGCATACGAACGGCTTCTAAGCCTTCGAGGACCTGTATATTACCGGCATCATAATTCGTTTGTTCTGCCATCTGACATCCTCCTACTATTTATATAATGACATCCCATACTAGTCATCATATTCTATATAATACATTCTATTATACAATACTTTACTATCTCTGTGAAAGTCTCAGCCTTTATTTCACTTGCATTTTGTCTGCTTCGTTCCAACGATACTTATTAGTAATATTCACAACTTGTTCATAAGACAATTCATCTTGCGGTTTTGATGTAATTAACATCGTCGCCCAATACATATCGTTCGCATCCGTAGAACCTTGGAACAAACGAGTTAAGTAATAGTAAATACTTTCTTCTTTCGCCACCTCATACCATTCATAGGTACACCAAGGAGCAATTGCTTTCATTTGGTCATATTTATAATGAGGATAATCTTTCAATAAACCTTTCACCGTACGAATGATATGTCGATACTTTTTATATTCACACTGAGGACATACCTTTGCAGATCCTTCCGATTGCCAACGACCACAGGTAGGACATTGATGAAAGTGCTCTTTTTGCAATACAAATTCTTTTTTCGCTTGTTCTATACGTGTTTGCAATACTTTTTGTCGAAGTTCCTCATGACGGATCACACGAACAGACTCTTCTATACTTTTTACAATCTCAGGAGGCAATACAATTTGATGAAAGTCTATACTTTCCTCATAGACAGGAGTCATATCTAAGGCATCCCCTGATACAATTTGTTCTTGCAAAGCGCGTCGTGGCAGTTGTACTTTGATATCTGTAATAATGGATTCTCCATAATACTCAAGCAATGCTTCCAATATTTGTGGTTTGCGCATAGTCATCTCTTGCATCCATACAGTATGACCAATTTCCACTACGATAACTGGAGGCTTAATCTGCACTAATTTTGCTTGTCCACTCACCATAGGTCCTACGACAGATTCCCAATCATGATAGAGTTTCATAAGTCGATACATTTCATAAATGCCTAGTTCTTGCAACATAGCATCACGAAGATTTGCCCCTCCTGCAAAGGATTCTAACTTATTCTCCATGTGGTATTTCCTCCGTCAAGTCTATATACTGCACCTTGTCTAAGTCCATTGTATCTGTTGTATCCGTAGTAGTAATGATTGTCTGTACACGTTTATGAATGAATTTGATTAAATTAGAACGACGTTCCTGATCCAACTCACTGAGTACATCGTCTAATAGTAAAATAGGATATTCTCCTACTTCTGATTTAATATATTCTAATTCACTTAACTTAACTGACAATATAGCTGTCCGTTGTTGCCCTTGTGAGCCAAATCGTTTTAAATCCATAGGGCCCGAGTAAAAGATAATATCATCACGATGGGGTCCCACTGATGTTTGTAACCGTCGCCGATCCTCTGGTAACTGTTCTTGCAAGGCTTGTAATAAATCATCCTTAGTCACCAACAATTGTTTCTCACTATAAGGCTGGCTATATTGCAATCGTAAATCTTCTTTGCCATTAGTGAGTTTCCGATTCATTAAATCCATTAATTGGTTTAATTTTTTTAAACTTTCCAATCGCTTTTGAATAATTTGAGACCCTAAAGTAGCAATTTGTTCATCCCAATCTTGCACTGGTACCTTACTGGTATGACTATATTCTTTGAGTATCCGATTTCTCTGTTGTACAGCCCGTTGATACATCGTAAGTTGATGATAATATTGAGGACTAGTCTGACTAATTTCCATATTCAAAAAACGACGCCGTAAGGAAGGCGTTCCTTTGATTAAATCTAAATCTTCCGGAGAAAAAATAACTGTATTCAAAGTGCCTACTAATTCTTTTTGGGATAGAGGATTATCATGCAAACGAATAACTTTTTTTCCTTGACGCCCCCATTTAATCTGCAACGTATGTGGTGTATCAGCTTTCATAAAGTGAACGATAATACTAGCCTCATCTTCATTCCAAGAAATAACATCTTTCATATCCGATGTACGATGACTATGTCCCATCGTGGCAATATAAGCAGATTCTAAAATATTTGTTTTCCCTTTTCCATTGGGACCATGGATAACAATGATTTCTGGTGTGAAAGTAATAGTTCTATGACGATGATTGCGAACATGTATTAGTTCCAATTCTGTCACATACACAATTAAGCCTCCTTCACCACAGTGATTGTTACTTCATTAGCAATGGTTACCACATCATTAGGGTAGATTTTTTTACGTTTTTCTGTAACTAATACGCCATTTAAGGTGATTTGTTTTTCTTCTAATAATACTTTAACTTGACCACCTGTAGCTAAGACATTAGCATATTTCAACAGTTGGTCTAATTGAATATACTCTGTATGAATGGATACAGTTTCTTGATTCATAATTTCCTCTTTTCTCTTAATTATGTGTATGAACTGGTGTTACCACATAGATGTAATGGTCATTATTATCTTGACGAATCACCATAGCACCTTGTTCTTGTAAATACATATGGATTCTTTCACCTGTGCTATGTTTCAATAATTCATCTATATATTTACCATTAAAATTAATAGTGAAAGGATTACCTTCAAAGGTACATAGAACAATATCTTTTACCATACCAATATCAGCACTTTGAGAACTTAATGTAACTTGATTTTCTTCCCAATCATAACGAATGGCAGAATAACTCATATCTTTCGCCATAAAATATACACGATCTAAAGAACTAGCAAATTCACGACGATTTAAAATAGCACTAGCATCGAATTTAGCAGGAATAACACGTTTATAATCAGGATATGTACCTTCAATCAATCTTGAAATAATATATACAGTATCAAATACAATAGCTACTTGATTTCTATTCCAAATTAATTTAACCATAACAGGTTGATCTGATGGTAATACTCTGGAAACTTCTTCTACAGTACGTTTTGGAATGACAATACGCATTGGATTTTCAAGAGCTGTATCTAAGGTAATTTTTTTAACAGCCATACGATGTGTATCAGTACCAACCATAGTAAGTTCATTACCTTCAATTTCTACTAAGGTACCACAGAAAATAGGACGATCAGTATCTGTAGAAGTAGCATATACAGTTAAATCGATTAATTGTTTTAGCTGTTCTCCATCAATCATAATGCTATTATCATCTTGGATTTGTTCTACTAAGGAGAAATCTTCTACTTGCATAGTCACTAATTTAAATTCAGAATGATCTGATTTAATTTGTAATTGATTAGAATTGTCTGGTTTATATAATTCTACTTGTTCACCTGGTAATTTTTTTAGAATTTCTTGAAAGTATTTAGAACCTACTACAATCGTACCTGGTTCAAGGATGGTAGCATCTACTTGGGATCGCATACCGATTTCAAAGTCATTAGCTTGTAATTCTACGTAATTATCTTTTGTAGAAATGTAGATAGATCCTGGTAAATTAGAACTTGTTTTATTGCTTGCTACACGTTGGAATAGTGACATAGCTTTCACTAATTCAGTTTTGTTAAATTGAAGTTTCATCATTAACTCCTTGTGACTAATATAACTATGTTAGAGTGTCTTTGTTTAAAGTAGTAGCCGTAGTAGTAGGGCGCGTGCACAAGTGGATAGGTGTATAAAGTCCTTGTATATCAATGTTTTACACATGTTTACAACGTTGGGAATAGAAAATTACATCTATCCACATAGTAAAAGGTTGGAAATTACCTTGTGTGTAAGTCTATTTTTGTTAACAACCTAGGCACAAAGTGTACACAGGTTACGCACATACTTATCCACAATTTGGGGGATTACTTAGCTGCTTCTAATTCTTCACGAATACGTTCAATGGTATATCGTAAATCTTGATCCTTTTCTATTTCTCTGGAAATTTTTTCATACGCATGCAATGCCGTTGTATGGTCTTTTTTACCAAAAGCAAAGGAAATTTGTGGGTAACTTTCATTGATTAATTCACGAGCTAAATACATAGCAATTTGGCGTGGATGGGCATATTGCTTATTTCGTTTTTGGCTGATTAAATGTTCTAGTTTAATTTTGAAATAATCTGCTACAAATTCTTGAATGTATTTAATGGATAATACAATTTTTTCTGTATGGATGATAAAGTCTTTAATTGCTTTATTTGTAAATTCTACATCAATCGTTTCTAATCGATTTGTGATAGCCGCTTGTGTGATTAATGTTTCAAAAGCACCTTTTAATTCACGAATATTTCGTTTATTAAAATACTGTGCAAATAAGTGAATCACTTCTTTTGGAACATATAAAGTTGGGTATTCACTGCGACGATGAATGATTTCCTCATGGATGATGGCTTCAATCATCTCTGGATTTGGAGCCTCAATTTCTACGGTAAGACCACTATTAAATCGTGTAATTAGGCGTTCTTCCATTTCCTTGTAATCTTTTGGTGGCTTATCGCTGGATAGGATAACTGCTTTGTTGTGATTTAATAAATGGTTGAAAGTATTGAAAAACTCTTCCTGTGTAGTTTTCTTATTTTTTTCCTCCAAAAATTGTACATCGTCAATGATGAGTACATCGATGTCTCGGAAGTTACGACGGAATTGATCCGGTGTTTTTGTCCGCAAAGATTCAATGAAACTGTTCATAAAATCTTCACTGGTAATAGACATAATCTTAGCGGCTGGATTATTGGCTAAAATTTCATTACCGATGGCATGCATTAAATGGGTTTTACCAAGACCAGATTGACCATGAATGTAAAGAGGATTGTAACGAAGTCCTGGATTTTCTGCTACTGCTTTTGCAGTAGTGAAAGCAACGCGGTTAGAATTGGATTCGATGTAATTATCAAAAGTAAAAGCACGATTTAGATGTGATTTTGAAGAACTATTCATATCCCGTTGTACAGATGGTGTTGTTGGTAATGGTGTAGAAGTAGTTGCAGTTGTTTTAGTTGCAAATAAATCGGCAGGTACTGGTTTTTGGATACCTTGTGAAGAAGAAGTATTTCTTTGAATGATGACAGGAGAATCATAGCTAGGACGACTCACACCTTCTGGTAATACTTCGTCATGCTCTTCTGCATCCCAAGGAGGAGGGATGATGGGAGATGTAGAGCTTTCTATCGATGTATCTTCAATAGAAGGCATATCGATAGATGGCATAGGAGGAATATCCGAAAGAGATGTGTGTATTGTCTCTGATGAAGATACATCTGCCGCAGCGGTATCTGTTAGGTAGTCAATAGTTTGTAAGGTAGGAAGTAAACTTTTTGCTGCCTCTACGATTTGGTTATGAACCAATGGGGTTTGAATGTATTTTAATTTGCTAGGATCCATAACGAATAAGGTTAGGATGGTAGATGTCATAGAATAGGGCATCAATGAATTCACGACCAAGGAGTCCCACATTTGCTGGGGCATTTTTGTTTTTGTTTTTTGCATCACTTGGTCCCATAGGGAGTAGAGATCTAAGTCACTCATAATAAACCTTCCTGTATGTGTATAAAAATTATTTGTCCACATCATGATAAATGTGGATAACTAAAAATTAGACAAAGAAAAAGAGTTCATAAACAAGATAATAGGTAGAATTGTTTCTATCCACAATATTGTGAATAAGTCAGTGGATAAGATGTAAAAAATGTGGAAAACTTGTTTATAACCCTTTGTTGGTGTATAGATTTATTATACCAAAAACTTTTTTGCTTTACTACGACAATATGACAAATTGTTTATATATATACTATTAAAAACAAGGTTTATATTGACAGAATTAGGGTTTATACATATAATTACTATGTTATGGTATACGAAAAAATAAACCTATCATGAGGAGGTGTTGTTGTAATGAAACGTACTTACCAACCAAATACTCTTTGGAGAAAACGTACCCATGGTTT
>ERZ773250.262-NODE-262-length-33942-cov-21.477233_pt1 | contig 33942 bp, 53 predicted proteins | sample MGYA00511258_ERZ773250 | MGnify/ENA primary metagenome ERZ773250 (study PRJEB29015, sample SAMEA2738164) | human oral metagenome | biome: human oral; feature: human-associated habitat; material: saliva | place: China | collected 2187 ... | reverse complement strand
CCTCTGCTTTCAAACGGGCTTGCTCCAGCATTTTCTCCGAGATGTCTACAAGGGTAACCGACTGGGCTTGCTTAGCTAGAGGCAAGGCTAACAGACCCGTCCCACCGCCAAAGTCCAATATTTCCTTGTCTGATAGAAGAGCAATCTGTTTTTCAACTGCTTGACAAACCAAATTTGCAAGAAAGATATTTTTGGGCGAATCAAAAGTTTCTGCTTTGTGATTAAAATCATGTTTCATGCTTTTAGTTTAGCACAAAGTAGTCAAATTGACTAGGAATTGTCTTTCTTTTCAGGCTTTTCTTCTGATTTTTTCTTCCCTGCTTGATTGCTTGAATCAGTCGCTACCTCTTCCTTTTTAGCTGTTTTCTTTTCTTGGGTTTTCAGCGGAGGAAAGAGAAATTCATAGTTGCCCTTATTCATACGAACACTTGTTACAAAACCTGTTTTCGTATTGTGATACTTGACTTTTCCTAAGTTGAAGACTCGTTCCCCACTTTCTTGCTCAGCCTTCTCTTTACTTCGCTTGGCCATGGCAAAAGCGATCAACTTTTCTTTGTTTAGGGCAAAGTCTTTGTGATGAGATACTTGCCGATTCAAATAAAACTGCAACAAAAGGCTAAAAATGGCTGCCATGGTGACTGCATATAAAAGAACGCCTGCCTTAACTTTTTGCTTTTTCCACACGATAGATGAATTCCCTTTCTAAGCCTTTTTGAAATTGGAAACGAAAGCGAACCAATTGATTTTCCTCTGTAATTTGTGCTGATTTGAGTCCATAAACCATCGGCTGATAGCCCCGTCCGCTGGTATCCGTTTTTCGAAAATCATCCGATTTAGACTTACCTATAGAGATATCCTTTCCATCCTGTTTCATGTAGAGGCGATTGCCTTCCACCTTTTCAAACTGCGAACGCTCTAACTCTGCCTCCAGTTGATCCACAAACAAGAGCCACTCCTTTTGCTCGCTTTGCTGCTGGTAACGAACTTCTGAAATGAGGAGCTGACTCATAGCTTGAAAAAGGAGCAAGCCTCCGCTAATGACGATAAGGGCAATCAGAGATTCTAAAAGAGTGAACGCTCTTACCTTACTGCTCTTTAAGGTCGAGCAACTTCTCTGAACCATGGTAGACCTCCAATCCTTTTTCACTAGCAAACACCTGAATCTCCACTCCGTTTATGTTTACCTGATTTTGACCTGTCTGCAGAGCCATCTTAGCTACACGCAAGACTTCTTCCTTTTTCAAGATTTCTGCCTCTTCCTGCCTATTTTTCTGGGTTTGTCCCAAAAGAAGGGTCGCAATGCTGGCAAATATGGCTAGCGCTATTACTGCTTCTAGTAAAATCACTGCCTTAATTTGTTGTTTTCTTAATGCGTTTAATTTTTCCATTTCCTAGATATAATTGATAGCGAATCGCTCCTTTGCTGGTCTGAAATTCAACCTTAGCCAGAGACGAATTGCCCCCAGCTCGGTCAAAATGAATCGTTTGTCCAGATGGTGCCTGAATTCCTTTGGGAACGGTCAATTTTTGACTGCCATTGCTGATTGTCTCCCCATCTAAGTTCAAGCTGGTCTTTTGCTGACTGGCTACACTGCGTTTTTGAGTTTCACGATAGAGTTCTTCAAATTCCATAAAGAAAATCTGCTCCTCAACCGCCGCAAAACTTGACTGGACTGAACCTGATAAAGCCAAAGCAATGATACTCACAAGTCCCAAAACCAAGAGACTTTCCAGCATGGTAAATGCCTTAATCTTTAACGGTTTGACTTGTTTTTTGTTTCGCATGGTAGTCTTTATAAGCTTTGACTTGCTCTGCTGTGATACGTCCGTCCGCCTGTAATTTACTTAGGCTAGCATCTTCATTCTTGTCCAGACTATAGAGTTCTGCCTGACTTTCCACCACCTTGACAACGGCAGCTTTTCCTTTGTCATCAACGGCATCCTTCTGCTTGGTCAAATTGGGCACAAAGAGCAAGAGAAGTACGCTGATGATTAAAAGGACGACCAACATCTCAATCAAGGATAGTAAAATTTTTGATAAAAAGTACTTCCAGAGCAAACAAAAAAACCGCAAGCTAGTGCCTGCGGTTGAAACAATTAGAACAATATTTTAGAAATTTTCCTTTCTTTATTTTAAAAAATTATTTAGTTGTGATCAAGCCGTCTGGCTCAATGTTGAAACTTTCTTTTTCTGCCAATCGGCCATCTTCAAGCATGAGGTAGTATCCGCCGTTGTAAGGCACGAATGCGTTTGATACCATGTCTCCATTTTCTGAATTGAGGTAATACCATTTTTCGTAGTATTTAACCCAGCCAGTCTGCATAGATCCGTCACGGTTGAAGTAATACCATTTTCCGTTGATTTTCTTCCAGGATGTGGCCATGTAACCGTCTTTGTCAAACCAGTACCATTTACCATCAGTGTGTTTCACCCAATCTTCAGCAACCATATATCCTTCAGAATTGAAGTAGAACCATGATTTGTTCTCTTCAATGTACTCAAATTGGTCTTTTGGATAGGAGCCGTTAGCACGAACGAACCAGTAACCAGTATCGTCATTTTGCCAGCCAGTTTTGATTTCTTCGGCAGCTGCAGATGGATTAGTCAAGCGATACACATAATAGTAAGGTCGCCCAGCATAGAGCCAAATGTCGTCATGATCGTTCACTGTGATGCCATCAAAACGATAGTTACAGTGGATAATGTTATCACTATCCACGAAAATACCAGTATGGCCACCTGCACCGCTAGAATATCCACGGCGTCCCCAAATGAAGATATCTCCACGTTTAGCATCCCATGGAGTGTTCTCAGCGATGAGCTCATATCCGTTCTTTTTGAGCCAGTCATGCTCATACTCTGTATTGACTGCCCAACCAGCCGACACGGCACCTCCACTCAACAAGGCGTAGTAGATTGAACTTGAGCAATCATAAGAGTCCGGGCCATTGCGGTCGTCCATGCTATAAGAGACTTGACCTTTTCTGGCACGCATCCAAGCAATAGCTGTTTCGAGATTTAGTCCCATACTTACTCCCCTTTCCAGGCTTCATTCATCTGCTTGACCGCTGACTCGACGAATGTGTCTAAATCCTTATCAGTCATACTAATGTTATATTTGGTAAGCTCTGCACGGATTTTAGTTCGTGCTTGCTCCAGCTTTTCTTCGCCTTTGTAGCCGGTTTCGGCTGCGACCTGCTCCACGGCATTGACCGCATTTTTAGCCAAGATTTCAACAATCTTGATAGTCTTTTCTCCACCTTTTTGTACTAGGTATTCTTTGACTGCTTTGACTGCGATACCTGCCAAAACAGTCAAGATTCCAGTAGCTGAAGCGATAATGATTTCTGTGATTTGTTGCATGTGTTATTCTCCTTTTTCGATTTCTTCCATGCGGTCGTTCATGCGGACCATTTCTTTTTGAATGTCTCCGACCGTGTGTGTAATTGTGGTTAATTCTGTAGTGGTCTTTTCCAGGTGAGTCATCAAACGATCTTCTCGTCGGTTAGAGTCGGCCTTTGATTGCTCGTGCAAATCCATAATCTTCTTCTCTCGCTTGTCCGATGTCTTGATAAGATATCGAATGATGATAAAGAAGAGCAAGATAAACAAAATCGCCCAAGCTACCTGACTTTGAGCGATTTTTTCAGCTTCTTCAATTGGCATACAACCTCCTTCATCTATACTTCTTTCAGATTAAATTTCAAGCCACGGAATTTACTAGCAACTCCAGGGCTATTCTTGGCTGTAATTCGATAAAATCCAACATCGAGCACAGCGCCGTCTGATAATGACTGTTCATTTGACGTCATAATCACGTTGTCTCCAAAATAGTGGACAATTGACGGACGTTCAATATAAACCGAGACTTCAAACATTGTCTTTGTTTGAGCAGAATTTAGTTGTCCTTCTAAATCGAAGCCGTCAGTTCTAGCAATCCACTTCACATCTTTTTGTTCATCATTCAAATAATCTGAATAATTCAAATCAGATGCCACTTTGTTATTTTGATACCCAATTTTACTAACCCCTGAAACAAATACCGTTTGAGGAATCAACTGACTAGCTAAGAATTCTGCCCCTTTTTGATGACCAAGATCTCCAAAGTGGCACATGTCTGGAATTAAATCCTTGAGCTTGTATTCTGAATGATTCAAAATGTTACTTGTACCAGCGTTATAATCAATAAATGGCAATCCTAATTCTTCGGCTAAATCCTTCTTGATGTTGTCGGCTATAGCATTAATCTTCGAACCAAAACGCTTGTGATTCTCAAATTCAGCTTGAGTGCTCATTAGTACAGGTTTAATCCCTTTTGCCAACAAACGATTGATAATATTGATATGATCGTCACGGAACGATTTAATCTTACTTGCATCATATACCAGGTCATTGATGCCCATCGTAATAAATGCATAATCAATCGGTTCATGTATTGGAGATAGAACAGCGTCCAAATTTTGTCGAAGCCAATTAATTGTTTTTCCTGAGAATCCTCGATTGTAAAACTTATGGTTGAATGAATAGCCTTTTTGACCATTTACAATGTTATTTAAAATTTCAGTGTAGCTATTAGGTTTGTCAACCAAAACTTCAAGAACGTTTCCGGTATAATTGGTTGTTCTTAGTGCGTCGGTTGTACTATCTCCCAACGTTACAATAACAGTCTTTTTAGTCTGCAGGTCGATTTTGAGCTGCTCTAATGTGATTATTGACTGAGCAGAAGCCAACTTATTGACGTTAACAAAATTTCTTTCGTGAGATATATGTCGGATTTCATCGAAATATATTTCCGCAATTTTGATTAGAGATGCTGTTTTTGGTTTTTCAGTTCTTCGGTATTCTGAATAAGAATACATGGTCGTAAGCTGAAAAGTTTTAGTGTCTCTATCGAACAATAACAAGCGTCCGAAAGGTGAATCAAACGTCAGTTCAAAGTCATCAATACCATCGATGAAGTAACCGTCGCAAGCGATGATAAAATTATTTCCATCATGTTTACCTTTTATCGTTCGAGTTTTTGGATCAAATATAATTTGACCTTGAATCACAGTCCCCCAGTTAGCGTCTATATAGTCACTTCTCTCGCCAATCTTCAATCCAATAGTCTTTATGAAAGGAGAAAATTGCGGATGCAAAAGCATTTCATTGAACAAAATGGCAAGAATGGTTTCTCTGTTTCCAATATTGCTAATAGTTCCAAGGTTTTTTACATACAAATCTTGAGTTTCGTCGTTATATATTACATATTGGCTGACAGTTTCTTTCGGAAGAGATGTTGTTAAATTCTTAGTCACTCCAAATTTCCGTTTTCCTACTTGTACCCAACTTCCTGAGGTTAGTGAAATTGTAGAATTTTTCGCATCAATTGTTAATCGCCCTGCTAACATTAAACCAAAACCCATACGCTCATCTAATTTAGCATCTGTTACAGATCCGTTAACAATATTAGCAGAACTAACAGCATTATTTCCAACAACTGCCACTTTGTTTCCAGCGATTTGTTCTCTTGCATCCTGTGCTAACATTGCCCAAGTAACTTGTGCAGCGCCATTTTTGTCAACTTTCTCATTGATAAGTTGGCTGGCTTTTTGATTAGCAGCATATGCATTAGCATTTATGCTCATAAGATTTTGCGAAAGTGTGTCAAATCCACCTCTTGCCTTTGCTACTTCCATATTCGCATTACCGTCTTTAGACGCTGTTTCATATGTTACTTCGAGTGCCTTCGCAATCGACTCACGAACATCAGCACCTCTCGTTTTTTTTCTGATACCATCGACGAGAATGTTGATATTGTCAGTTTTAGGTAAAGGCGAAGGGTCGTCGTATAGATTTAAACGTCCTGTTGCTTCTTCTGTTGTCATTAACTTCCTCCTAATTCATTTCTAATTTTAATGATTTCAGTTTCTAATGCTCTAATTCTTTCTGTATTTTCAGGCTTGCGTTCATTTCTCAAGCGCTCTAGTTCACTTGTTAGTGTCAAAAGTTTCTTACGCTTACTCTCAATGTCTTTATTCGCTTTAACACGTTCAATTGATTCAACCGCTTCTTGAGATTGTAATTGATAGGCAGATAGCGATTGGGACTTAGAACCAATAACCAAATCGACACTCTGAGGATTCAAGATATCTATTTTTTTCTCGATAATTTGCAAACGCTCAATTCCTGAGAGCGGAGCATTTAAAATCGGGTGTGTATTACCGATTTTAAATTTCACATATCTAGAGTCGATCAAATATCTCTCGACTGCTGCAACCGTCCACTTTGCAAGAGCGATTTTTTGATTTCTTAGGTACTGTAGTCCTCTACTTTTTAAGACAGACGGACTATCAATCTCTGTCCAGATAACAGGTTTTCGAATAATGCCAAACTTTGCTACAAGTTCAGCATCTTCAAGCCACATCTTGCCACCGTTCACTGACGAGATGTCAATCTGCTTTCTTGTTACATCAGATCCTTGCTCTTCTTTATCACTTGAAGAAGAGCCGTCTGAGTTCTTCTCATCTGCCCCAATCGGCATTATTTGAGTAGCAATGCCGTCAAATGAAACTTCACGAGATGCCGACTTAATGTTTCGTCCTAATTGGATAGGCGATTCTTGACTCTTACCAATCGAAGAGGTCCAATCAAGGTAGAAGCCGTCATCTTCTCTTCGTAAAGTAAGATATCCGCCAATATTAGCAACAATCCGCTCTCTGATTGTATCCCAAGTTGATTCATATCCAAGATAACGCCAAGGCTTGTCTGTCAAACTTTTGACAGTGACAGAACCAAGATAGATTCGCTTGTAATCTTCTACTTGTGCATTATGCTGATTCAAGATTTCTCTCAAGTATGCTTCAGCACCAGTGTTTTTCAACTTTTGAAAATGTTGTGTGCTGTCGTGCAAGAATGATAGAAAACCTTCGCAAACAACCTCTTGAACGAATCCTGTGCTCGTCATCTTGTTTGAAACGCTCAAAACCCTACCCTCGAATTCGACTTCCTCGTCATATAAATTCACGACCTGGACAATTGATTGAAAAGGGATGAGTTTCTGATACAAATCATTTTGCATTGGGATGACAAAAGTGAACTCATTAATTGCATTTTGCGCTTGCTTGATAGACCCTGAAAGGATTTTATTACCTTTTCGAGAATATGGACTATGAACGACCTTCTTTTTGGTAAAATCGGTATCCGATAACATTTCTCGAAAAGAGCTCCAAAAATATACTTCAAATCCACCATTCTTCATGCCATCACCTCTGCATTAAATCTTAATGAAATCGTTCCATTGCCTTTGGCAGTAAAACGGTTGATACCCGGTTTCATAGATAAGACGAAATCTGTATTTTCACCCTTCTTAAACTTGTATGTTTTACCTTTCTTATCGATAAGGCTGATGTCACTGCTACAGATGACTGTCGGACTGACTGAAGTATCACCGCCATTCACAAAGTAAATTTCTTTTTGAGCATCGATATTCCATTTGGTCCAATTTGAAAAATCATTCTCGAAGTCGAATGTATCCCAAACATCGTCGAAGTAATTGTCAACATGAAATGCGAATGGATAGCAAATGAAGACGATTGTAGCAATCAAATGCTTCTTCAAGGGAACATCTGTCACCTTAATGCTCTTGATCTTTCCAAGCCAATAATAACGCTTATCGTGAGTATCAAATAGCTGGCTTTCTGATTTAGTAGTCATGCTTGATTTTATGAATCGTTCAGCTACTTTTCTATCAGGATAGTCCTTGTTTGGTAACTTGAATTCATAAGTAATTTCTCGTCTATCGAAGAAGACTTCTCCGAGTACGTCAGAGAAGTCTAAAACACCTTGCAGATAAGGGATCTGCTCCACAATCTCCTTTTTGTCAGGAGTAGGGGCATCCCTACTTTGAAGATACCAACCGGCATCTTTGCTATTAAAATCACCGAATTGGATATATTCCTTAATTTGAGTAATCATAATCGATGCCGTCCTTTCAATGCCTGAATGTTTCCTACTGCTTCATCGTAAGCATATGCGGTACCGCCAATGAGCGCCCCAGTATCCAAGACCATTGTCTGTCCTTGTGCTACTTGCTCTCTCAATTCTGACAAGCTATCAATCACATCTGATAATAGACTGGTTGAATGAGCGATATAGGCTTCCTGCCTGCTAGAGGTTTCATCAATAGGCGTCTTACCTCTCAATGTCTCAACCTTCAATTGGCTTGACATAGTAGCAGTCGCTCCTGTCAAAAGATTCAACGATTTCAGACTAAAATCGTTGACATGGTCACGGATTGCATCTAAATGAGATGTAACACCGTTCACTGATGAATCAAGACCATCTGAAATTCCTAGACCGATTTGCCAGCCAATGTTTGAAGAGTCATCTGCAATTACATCCTGGATACTCTCTGCCATGGTTGAAATGTTATCCATGACATTTCTCCAACCAGCCTGAATACCTTGATTAAGACCGGCCATAAGAGCTGAACCGTTCTCAATAAGCAACTTTCTATCGTATGAAACGGGTCCTTTATGGTCCTTAATCCATTGAGCCATATTTGAGACGCTAGATGTTATCTGAGACCAACCTGAGTCAATACCAGATTTCAGACCAGCCATAAGAGCTGAACCATTTGAATACAAGTCAACTCCTGACCCAATGTTTCTCAAGTAGCTGTTAGCACTGTTCACGAAGCTTTGAGTAATCGTAATCATCTGCTGGCCAACAGATTTCCAAGAAGAAACCATCAAAGCTCCGTTAGATTGAATAGATGAAACTATCGAAGTCATACCATTATTAACCACAGTCCGCATTTGATTGATGGACTCTTGCATCGAAGTCATCATTTGAGTTCCAGCGTCTCGAATTGCTGCAGTTGAACCAGACATCGATGTAGATATACTAGAACCGAATGAACTGATATTGCTTACTACAACAGCAGTAATCGTCCCGAGACTCTGTAGAGCTGAATTAGCTTGCGACACTTGAGCATTGAACATCTCAAATCCAACGTTAATAGCTAATAGAGCTGAGCTGATAACAATAACACTAGATGCTAGAACTTGTGAATTAGTAGCAAAAGTTTGTAAAGAACTTCCAGCGGTGCTTAACTGTGTAGGTAGGTTTGTCAAGCTTTCAGAAAGTTGGGTGAATGCTGTTGGTAGAGTTTGCAACGACATTGATGCTAATTGTGAGAATATCGCAATTAATTGCATTCCTTGGCCTGCTTGTTGCAATCCTGGTCCAGCTGAAGCAATTCCAGAATTGGCAATAGCAGTCAAGCCTGTTGCTACTGTCGCTAATGTTCCAGCCAAGTCTAGCAATCCTAGCTCAGTGAGCATCGCAATCCCTTCAGCCATGTATTTGACTCCAAGGCCTGCGTTTAAGGCGGCGTTACCGATACTATCAAAGATACCAGCTACACCATCAAGCACATTACGAATGGCAGAGCCAAAGGACTCAACTACACTACCAGCACTTTTCAAGATAGAGCTCACTTGTTCTCCAAACGTTTTCAAGAGGTTAGACAAGCTATCAATGATAGGGCTAATCTGAGAGAACATGCTACTAAATGAAGAAACAATATCTGCAATTGACGGAGCAATCGCAACTACCATTTCAGTTATCGCTGGAGCAAATGGGGCAATTGCTTCAACGATTTGAACGATAGCGTCAGCAATGATTTGAGAGATTGAAACAAGCGTACTTCCTACAATTTCAACAATTGGAGTGATTGCTGTAGCTACAGTTGCAATTGCATCACCTAAAGCTGTAATGAATGGCGCAGCTGCTCCAATTGCTTCTCCAACCGCAACAACAAGAGGAGATAGCTGAGCGAGGGCGCTTGTTACTGTTGGCAAAACTCCTGCGACAGATACAATAGCCTGAGCAAATGCACCAATAATCGCAGTAGCAACCGTAGCGAATGCCTGACCAACTGCGTTAATGATCGTGGCCACCCCTTCACCTTGACTAGCAATGAGACTTAAGCCTGCCGCAATAATAGCCACTCCAGCGCCGATTCCGACTGCTGCAATACCAATCGCTCCGCCAAGAGCAAGGATGTTCCCAATTCCTGCGGTTTTTAACGCTACACCAAATGCTTTAATGACTGGCGCTAAGCCAGATAGAGCTGTTTTGATACCTTGGCCAATTCCTGTAGCAGCCGTCTTGATTGATGTTCCTGTTGTTTTGATGATGTTAGCTAGTCCGTTGAAAATCTGTGTTACTACGCTTTTGGATTTTGTCGCACCCTTCACGACTTCATCCGCTCCATCTTTAGCGCCTTTAGCAAATAAGCTGAACGGGTTAAAACCTTTCAAGAAATTAAAGGCTTTGAAAGCGACTAAAGCGCCCCCAACACCAGTAATCAAAACTCTCCAAACATCTGCACTAATTGATTGAGTTAATTTTGAAATCCAACTCACGACTGAAGAAATAACGTTCACGACGTGGCCAGCGGCTGCGCCTACGATATCCCAAGGAATAGCATCGCCTAACTTAATGGCAAGATCTAAAGCTGCATCCGTCAAGTTTTTGAAGGCTTGATAGGCGTTCTTGATTGCTCCTGTTTCAGAGAAGGCTTCTAGTGCAAACTGAAAGGCCATAGCCATATTCTGGATGTTGACATTCACTATTTTAATGATATTCCCAACACCTTGGATAACATTGCCAAATCCATTGGATTCGCTTGTCAGTTCTTCAAAGAGTGACTGGATTGTGACAACTACATCTCTAAATGTATCCTTGATTGTATCAAAAATGCTTTCATCGACTCCGAGACCAGTGAATAATGATCTAAAACCGTCCTCAACTTTCGGACCTGCTTCAGCCATTGCTACTTCAATAGCCTGAGGGAGCTGACGCATAATATTTCCAACCATTGGCACGAAATTGCCAAGAAGAAAAGTCGAGGTACTAGATATTAGAGTCTTTAAAGCGGGGCCGACATCCTCACCAAGCGAAAGATTGGCTAAAAAGTTGGATGCTGATGCCTTCATTGCTGCAAATGAACCACTGAAAGTAGTTTCAGCCTCTTTCGCAGCAACTCCAGCCACTCCCAAGTCTTTTTGGACAAGATCGATGGCCTCTACAATATCTGCAAAGTTATTGATGTTGAACTTCTTGCCCATTGCACCTTCAAGCTTGCTGGCATCATTGAGAAGCCGTTGCATTTCTTGTTGAGTACCACCATACCCTAACTTGAGGTTGTCCAGCATGGTATAGTTACCCTTGGCAAATCCTTGATAAGCCATTTGGATTGAACCGATGTCAGTACCCATCTTGGCTGAGTTATCAGCCATGGCCATGATTGCCTTGTTCGCTGACTCAGCAGCCTTCACGGCATCACCACCAAGCGCCTTTTTTAAGCTGGCACCAAAAGAAACTGCCTGCTCTGCGTATGTATTAGCAGAGATACCAGCCGAAGCCGCAGCAGTAGCATATTGTTTCATGGTATCTTCAGCTCCCTGGTAGAGCGTATCAATACCACCAAATGATTGCTGGAGCTTGGCTCCTTCGTCCAAAGCTGTGGAAAATACACCTTTAACAGCACTACCCAAGGACTGAATCCCTGAAATCAGCGCACCACTAACGATGTTAGCGCCAAGGACTGACTTAAAGACCGAACCTAATTGTGCGCCGCTTTCGGATAATCCTCCAACCATGCCTTTTAACCGTGCGACTCCTGACTGAGCCTTGTCGCCATTCATATCAACTTGAATGACGACCTTTCCATCTGCCATCTTACTACCTCCTTCCTAATCCATTTCGTAGTAATAATCTTCGTCTTCTTCATCATCGTAATTTTCAGAATCAGGCAACGCATACTCTTTCTTTAACTTCATCATTTCATCGATGTAAGCCTGAGAGTCACCCTTGCGTGGCTTATACTTCCTAATTTTGATGACTTCAACGAATTTAGTGCCTTCTGGCAGACCTGACAATAGAGCATTAAACTTCTTCCAGTGTAGGCTGTTCTGAGCGTCTATGAGGTCAATGCCATATGCTTGCATGAAACTAGCATAAATGTAATCACCATCTAACGAAATATCGTATACAGGTGCTTCATTTCTCTGAACAGAAGGTTCTTTTTCCATCACGTTCCCAGCCAAATCGTACTCAACCGATACATCTTTCGGTGATTTTAACTGGATGTGCTCCTCGAAAACCTGTTGGAAGATATCCATGGCATCTTCAGCTGAGTAAGAGCCAAAACTCTCTCCCGTCAGCATTTTCAATGCAAAAAATGGTTTGACATACTCTGGTACCTCTTCATCACCCCACATTTCAAAAAGCCTAATGATGTTACCAAATGACATATTGAGAGAGTAGACCTTATCACCAATAACCAACTCATCTGTTAATTTTCGTGATAGATCTAGCATCATTAACCCTCTAAATATTTCTTGATCGCTTCTTCTGAATTGCGCTCTTTATATTCTTTCTGAATCCCAAGGATGGTCTGCATCAGATAGTTAAATGCGATAGCGGTATCTTCGTCTGCGAATTTATAGACTTTTTCAAAGTCTTCTGAACCAAACAGACGAGTCCAACCGTCCTCGACAACTTCTTTGGCTTTTTCTGCGATTTTCTCGTCAGAAAGCTTTTCAATTTTCTTCCAGTTTTTTGATAAGTCTTTACGGAACTCATCAAGATCTTTCACACCCTTGTCGTTTGCAATATACTCCAATTGAAATTCCCCAAAATCGACAGGAATGATATTGCTTAGTTTCTTAATTACGACCATTGTTTTTCTCCTTTTTTCAAAAATAAAAAGGCGTGAATTATCACGCCTAAAATTATCCTGGTACTACAGCTGATTTCTTAGGTTTACGAGTCCAAACAATCTTGAATTTGATTGTTTCAAGTTCTGACGCTTCACCATCTCCAATTTCAATTTCAGAAAGACGGGCCAATCCCTCTTTTTGAGTTTTTCCATCGGACGAAACTTCCTTATACCAAACAACGAGATCATCACCGACCTCATCTTCTTTGTCAGCAACAAAGTTTTGGGCCTTATCTGAGTAATCACGATGCCCTTCAAAAGTGCGCCCTCTTGTTTTAGAAATCACCATTTCTTCCTTGGTTCCGTCGCCGTCGAAGTACGCAGAATCGTCTGTTTCTTCGTTATTCTCTGGTGAAGATGTCTTCAGACCTTTAGCAAGCCAGAGGTATTCCTCTGAGGTTGGCGGAGTGTCTGGAGTAGCTTCTTTGTAAGGGCCGACGTAGTGTTTTCGTAGTGCATTTTTATTTTTTTTCATTATTCTTTCCTTTCAATTTCAAGGCTGGCAGTAACATCCAGCAAATAAATGTAAAAGCCTTGCTCGTCTAAATCATTTAAGTAAGGCTTGTCGACTTTCAGACCTAAGAATTCGTAAGAACCATTCTTACTTGGTAATTCTAGGTCCATTTTTGATAAGGCAGCGTTAATCTGCCACAATATATTATTGTTTAATTCCTGATCTCGTGACTTGATAGCAATTTCAAAAGGTAAGCTGACTGTTTGGGTTCCAGCCATGTCCTCGTCTACAACCTCTCCACCAGGGAGAGGATAGACGACCAATCCCTCTTTCTCGTCTAAATAGCCGTGTTTTGAAGGGATTTTGGCTTGAACGCTTTTGATATGCTCAAGCAAGATCTCTGAAAAGTCATTTTCGTGCATCATTTAACCCCCATTGCTTTGGCTCCTACCTCTGCCCAATTTTTTGCATATAGAGCCGAGGCTTTTTTATCCCACCTTGGACCAGTTCCAGGTGTTGGCTTTTGGCTCAGGAGCTTATCTTTGTTAGCAAAGAAAAACCTTCTTTGTTTTTCAGAAAAGAACCCTTTTCGCTTCTTGCCATAATAGAGCAATCTAGCGTAAGGCGTCGCATAGACAATCGAATCTTGTCGAACATGTCCGCTAGAACGTAGGTCTCCTCTTCGTTTTGGGACAAATCGCTCCATGTCCATCAGCATCTGGTTAGCAATAGCTAACTTCCCTTTAGCGAAATTCTCTGGAGATACTTTCTTCTCAATTCCTGATAGGTCAATTTTTACATTAACACCGCTCATCAAATCACCTCGATTTCATAAGCTAGTAGCTTCTTGGTTAGAGGATGATATTGAGGGATGATGTTCTTAACAACGTAGCTGACACCGTCCTCTTCTACAACCCCACCAACGAAGCTCTTGTCGAGTTTCACAGGGCAGTATTTGTGATAGACAATCACAGTCGAGGAATTGGACTCGCTACGATGATTGCCTGTTCCAGAATGAGAAAAGGATCTATCGAATTTGCAAGGGGATAACAAAAGAGGGTCAGAGTAAGCCTCTTTCCCCCAATCGTCCTCACCAACGGGCTTTTTGATAGTCACAGAATCAGTTAGCATTCGTTTATCTATCATAATCAACCCTCGCCGAGCCAAACCCAGTCATTCTCAGCCAGTTTTCAGCATCTCTTGATAAATTATACCTCTCTGCTAAAGAAAGCGAGTTTGAACCATTCTGAGAGCCTGAGCGATAGCTTATAGATGTCCGCCCGACTGACATGCTGGCAATAGATTGCTTGTCCTCTGCCGTCAGGACCCCAGAAGTGTCCAAGTAAGCAATCTGAAAGGCTGTAGCTCGTTTAACTGCCTTCTTGCGAGCTGTATTGTCGCTATCAAAGCTATTTAGAGAATAGAAATCCCTGGTATAAGCATCGATAGCGAGTTCTGCTCGTTTTAAAAGCTTGTCAAAGTCTCCCTCAACCTCAAATCCGAGCTTATCGAACTCCTCTTTAGTTAAGTAAGCCATCTAATCACCTCCTTAAAAGGTGGATGTCCCCACCTCAACTAGATCTTGCTTAGGCTCTTCAACGAGTTCAAAGCAATCTTCACCAATCACCTCATTGAACAAGCCATTGATTCGATTAGCTTCGTCTTGATCTAGCTCGTATTCTTGCCCTTTGTCAAAATGACGGTCAGACTTAGCTAGATAAGCGTTCAATTTTGCTTTAAATTTGGCCATTTAACACCTCCAATAGTTCATCTTTGGTCTTGTTTGAATAGCCCTCAAACCCTCGCTCTTTAGCAAGAGCTTTCAACTCTGCCAAAGTCATGTCCATAAGCGAATGAGTAGCCAAAATCTCTGAGATCTGGCCGTCTTCAATCACTTCTTCAAATCCATCAGCGATGAGCTGAGCTTCAAGCAAGCTGCCTTCTTGCACGGTATAGACTTGATTCCCTTTTTCGTACTTACGCATTTTCTACCTCCTTATTAAGCAGATTTGTGAGAAACATAGACCCCGTCTGTCTTGCTTTGCAAGACGAAAAGATCATGATAGAGACGGTTTTGGTACAAGTATCCGTCGCCTTCCGTGTGTTGACCAGGAGCGAAAAGATAGATTGAGTTGAACTTAGCCTTGGCAATTACTGCTGGCTTAGCAACGATCAAGAAGTTAATGTTTTTACCATCTGAAGCCTTAACAAAGCCTTCAGTGAAGTCAAACTTAGTCTTGAAGCGTGCATCATCCCAAACTTCGATAAGCTGAACTCCGTCAAGTGAAGTGACACGAGTATCAATTCCTTGAGGTGATGTAGTAGCGATTGAGCGTGTGAACTCTTTAGAACGTTCCAAGAAGTCCATGACTTCGCTAGAAACATACATAACGATATTTTGGGCGCCGTATTTACGGACTGGCAAAAGGGCAGCTTTCAACTTGGTGTAGATGTTCACTTCTGAAAGGTCATCTTCAGACTTGAAGTGGCTGTTTGTGATAGCTTCTGTAGCAATTTTAGAGAAACGGTAAGCATCTACTTCTGGAGTAGCGTGTTCGGTGATGAATGTATTAGATACGTTAGCGGCTGAAAGTTCTTGGTTGGTTTCGTCAACGTCTGCAGCATCTACGAAGAACTCGACGTCACGGTCAAATCCGAGCGTATAAACTTTCTTGTCGTTTGAAACTGTACCAGCGTTGTAGCCTTTAGAGCGAGTATGCGCTTTGTATCCAGTAACTGAAATTGTAGGCAACTCAAAAGACTTAGCGCCCAACCAATTTACTTGTGGCGTTTCCAAAATGCTTGTGAGTGCGCCTTGCATCAATTTCTTTTCGAAGGTGCCTTCGTGTTTAGTGATGTAGTTAATTGTCATTGATCATTCTCCTGTTAATTATTTAGTCCGAGAGCCTTCAAAAAGGCGTCTTCTTGGTTCGTTCCAGCTGTTGGATTTCCTCCGGCCGAAAATGTCGGTTTCTTCTCCTCAGGTTGTTCTTTGCGACCAAATTGAGGGTATTTCTGTAACACTTGACCGATAGCATCTTCAATAGACACCTCATCGGACACCAAGCGAGCAGATAGAGTGATGACGTCGTCTACAGACTCAGCATTTACTCCCAGAGTCAGAGCTGATAGCTTCGCTTCCAGATTCTTCTTATCTGACAAAGCAAGTTCTAGCTCTTTCTCTTTAATAGCAAGCGCTTCTGACTGTTTCTCAGCCTCGCTCTTTTGTGAGTCTTTCCACTCTTTGAGCTGTTGGAGCCCTTCTTTAGCACTTTTGACATCTTCGAATCCTAGGCTTTTAAAGATTTTCTCTTGTGCTTTTCTTGACTCCTTAGCGACAAGGCCAGTCACTTCTTCCTGAGTGAATGTCTTGATAGGTTGCTCTTGAGTTTGTGACTCAGTATTTTCTCCAGTATTGGCTGACTGGTCAGCTTGTGTTTGAATGTCTTCTGCCATTCTTCTGTCCTCCTAAAATTAGGTATTATCTTCCGTTCTTTACCGACTGCGGATAAAGTCAAGCAAAAAACCGCATCGAATTCGACACGGTTTATAGTGGTTTATAGCAGTCTATTCCTGCAAGTCAAGACTCTGGATCACCTCCTAATCTTTAATGGCACGATTTGAGACTTTAGTATAAACATCCACGTAAGTCTCTTTCTTGTCGCCGTTATGCGTAATTTCCGCATAATCGCCACATTTTTCATCAGACTTAATTCGATTAGTGCTTACAAGAGCTTTCCAGTTTTGCAATGTTTTGCTAAACCAAACTACAAAACAGTCTTCTGCTTTGATTTCGCAACCTGACAAGCGCGAAAATTCTTGTGATGCCAATTCTTTTGCTTTTTCTAACATTTTTTATTCCTTTCTGTTGAAAAAAAATATATTGTGGGTTATAATCTAAGTAATGAGAGTTACTACCTCCTACATTAAAGGCTTAGGCTGTGGGGGGTGTGTGCTCTCTTTTTTTTATTTTCTTTTTAAAATATCAATTATTTTATCGCCTTTTATCAAAATAATATTTTCGACCCAATTTCTGTGCTTGTTAAAGTAAATTCTATTAATTTTAGAGTACGCCTCGTCAATGCCCATGATCGTTTTACTAACATCGATAATAAATGACCTTGCTTGTTCTTTTTTACCAGCTATAGCATTATCAATATTATTCTTACCTGTTTTTTCAATTTCTTTCAGATCCCAGCGAACTCCATCGATTAGATAATCTGGAGTTTTTACAAAATTAGGATTGTGAACTTCAGGAACGTGGACCACATGCCTTCCAAGCGTATCTGCCAACAATTTTCCGACTTCCTTTTCTCTTCGAGTTGGTTTGAAAATAACATTTTTATTATCCACTTCATACCTAGTCCCGTTATGTTCCCAGAAATTCATTTCCAAGACCTTAGCTTTTCTAGGATCTACATTTGATAGCCATTCATTCTTTACAGAAACATAAGACTTATTACCAGCAAGTCCGATACTTGCTGGTTTTTCGCTTTTCTTGAAGAGTCTTTCTCTAGCCTCATCCCGTTTCAGGAATGGGTGCTTATCAACGTAGTCTTTCAAAGCAGCGTTTTGGGTGCCTATCTTACTCTTATACTTGTCTATCAGCTCTTTATCGCCCAATTTCTCAGCGACGTGAAGTTTTTCTTTGTTTGCTCTGATAGACCGTTCTAGGGCTCTCTGCTTAGCTTCTGCGTTGGCATTTTCTTCTGCTTTCTCTGGCGTAACCTCTGCCACGTCCTCGCCCAAATCGGGCTTGTAGTTCGCTCCTGGGATGAATGGAGTTAGCATGTGACCGCAGTTAATACCAAGGCACCCTTCAGGCCGACCGTAACCATAATCTGACAAAGCTAAAATCTTCTCGCCGTGTTCAACTCTAGCCCGGCCAGTCGTTACTATCTCATGCTGCAAAGGGGCGCACGACTTGCGAGCTGACGCCTTTTTTGAAAAATAAAAGGTATCAATGCCCAGCTCTTCAGCCGGTCTCGTTCGCATTTCTCGATAAGTTCGATAGGTTGTCGTCTTGATAACTGTCCTAGCATAATTGTCAATTTTCCAGTTACGCCCAGCGCTGTCCTTGAAACCTTGGAACCCTTTCTCTTGCCACTTCATGACCGTGTCAGAGATAGCCTTATCAGCCGTTGACAAGCCTGTGACTACTCTAGCGACAGATTGCTCCACAATACCTTGATAGGCACCGATAACAGCCTTTGGTAAGGTTGTATTGATGAGATTGTGGAGGTCGCCGATAGCTTGATTAGCATAATCAGCAAGAATTTCTTGAATGTGATTGCTATTTCCTGCGGATCCATGGCCTAAATCTTCCATGAGTTGTTGCTTTGTGTCCGTGTAGAGCTTCAAACCCTCATTTTCGACGATATAGCGTAGTTGCTCTTCAGCGACTCCAGAGTATTTAGAGATTAGCTTCAGGTTCTCCTCATTCAGCATGTGCATCTGTTGCATCTTCTCAAGTTGCCAGATATACGGTTGCTTATCAAGATAGACCGTGCCACGCTCCGTCACACGTTCGACCACGTTATCAAATAAATCCAAGGCTAGCTGATGATAGATGTCTGCGACATTGCTTGCTTGAAGCAGCAGTTGCTCGTCATTGAACTGGATTGGTGGTCTCTTCTTTTTTACCATGGATAGCCTCTTCTATTCCTTCTACCATTTTTTTTGCTAGTATTCTCCGTCCTAGTGAGGGGCTTTCAAGTCCTATAAACGACCTTAGATGTTGAATTAGGTTCATTTAATCATTCTCCATAGATATCAATATCCTCTTGTGTTCGCTGAATGTTAGCCGTGTCCATCGTTTCCTGATTGATTGCCTGAATCATCTTCTTAGCGTCAAGCTCTGACATATTGAAAGCCTTTTGAATAGCGTGAGCCTTGCTGACAATGCCACTGGCCAAAGCCTTAGTCCAATAATCAAGCTCATTGTTCTTGTCAGTAAAGACTCCATCGTCGAGATTGATTGCAATCTTCTCCATTTGAGGAATTGGACCGCTATACAATCCATAAAGGCTACCAAGCTCGCAGATTGAAATAATCAACTCTTTCAAGGATTGCTCGACCAAGCTGACAATACTGTTTCTCATTTGGTAAGTATCAGAGTTTTCAGAAACGACCTCGGTCGCAGTCTTCAAGCTCTGACCGTCAAATGTAAACATCCCAGCGGATACACCTAGAAGCATCTCAAATAGACTCAAGCCTTCGTTAATGGTCTTGATGTAATCATCTGCTCTGATTGCAGTAGTCAAGTCTGTGATGCTTCCACCATCCATGTCGCTAGTAGATAAGCGCAAGTAGACATTCTGCTCTGTATCAAACCGCTTGACAAGCTGGGCGTCTCCGTCAATGTTGACCATTCGAGTTTCTGTAAGGTTCTCAGGAACTGCCACTCTGCGTTGGCCCATCTTAACTTCCCACTTGAACTCGTCATAGGTCGTATTAATGAAATCAATCGTGCTCTTGGCATTGTCGAAGATAGACAAGCCTAGAGGTGAATTGATGTCTTTGTTATTCATCCCTGGAGGTTTGAGATAAGAAAAAAGCGGTCTTGTTAGACCGTTTAGTTCAACTTGTTCTTCTAAATCCTCATAGACTTCAGCTAGAGGAACACGTCCACCTACTTGTTCAGAGCTTTCAGACCTGTATAGCTCGTTTGAAATGATGTATTTCCCATCTTTCGCCCATTCGTGAAACTCAATCAAGGTGTAGTAGATGTTCTTCTGACCTGAAGCTTTAATCGTTTTAGTCACGATAGCAGCGCTTGAAATATCCTGCGTGTTAGATTGAAGTGGTAAAAAGACTGGCGCTTGAATGAATGACACTCTCACTCGTCCATTATCCACATAAGGCCTCATGGCAAGACCTCCAAGGGCCAAACAGCTCTCAAGATAGCGCTCAAAGTTCTTGTTAAAGCGGTCATTCTTCAAGGTTTCTTGAATGAATGTGTTTGCTTCTTTATCGTCCAATTTAATCGAAGCCTGCTCGTTAAAGACCAGACTGGCAATCTTCTTGGCAGCGGTTCGAGCGATTGGCAAATGAGTCGCTTCTCTTTGCTTCTTGACACCATCGGTATTCGTGTATGTTATCTTCTCAATGTTGCTCTGATAGTATCTTAAATTTTCGTTGATTCGACGATACTCTGCGCTTGTCACTGCAATTTTAGGATGGTCTGTGATACTTGCTAGACTTTCTGTCGTCATTGCATACTGTCCTCTCTTAAATAGATTTTTGACAAATTGTATAATGCCCATTTATCGGCTCCTTGTTGCTAAAAATTGGCGTAACGCTTATAAAATACGTTCACACTATATCTAAATTCGTCCATTGCGTGGTTATCTTTATCAATCGGTCGTCCGTTATCGTCTCGGCTATATAAACCAATCTCTTTCAAGAAATAGTAATGGTCATACTCTTCTTCTTGGTGATTGATAAGCAAGAACTGACCTGAAGAGATGATATTCTGGCCACGTTCAATCCCTACCTCGATACCCTTCGCCTTGCTGCTAACATCATGGGCGTTGTTCAAAGCCCCTCTTGTCTGAATCCCTAGCTTGTGCAATTCCTCTCGTAAGGATCTACACGCTGGGTCAATCCAGACATCGGTATAGCGCATTTGATACTTGCTAACACACCACTGAATGAACGCTCGAAGCTCGACAGCATAAGTAGACATAGCCTTTACTTGGCCAGTCTCAGCACCACTATGATAGTAATGAGCTACACGATTGAGCCTAAAGAAAGTCTTGTTGTCCTCTCTATGTTTAGTAACGATGTTACAAGACATTGAGGTGGCGTCAGATTGTCCACCATCGCCATTGAAATACATTTCTATAGGTTCGCCTACCAAGTTATCCTTGATGTTCTTTTCAAGGTCGAATAGGCCGTAAATAACGCCCTGAGGCATGACACGCTGACCAAGCACGTCTCTCTTGTAGAGATAAGGATTCTTCTTCAGCGATTGAATAATAGATTGCTTACGCTCTTCTGACAGAATGGGATTGTCATCCATGGTCCAATGCGTCCAGCGTGTATTTTGGACGTCAAAGACATCCTTAATAACTGGATGTTGTGGTGCCGGAGGGTTTAGGTCGGCTAGATGATATCTGAGCTTAGCAGCCCACGTCCGTCTGAATGCTTCCTGGATAAAATCCATGTTCAGCAGATTGATTTCACAAAAGACCACTGAGCCTAAAGACATACCAGTGATAGCACCTACGCTATTAGCTTTACCTCCGCCTTTGTAGTAAACCCGTTTAGTGCCGCTTGGTGTATCAATTAAGAGGTGGTCTCCGTGTTCATCATGCTTGATTTTACAATTGCCATCAAAGATGTGCATTAGACCTGTGCCGTCACCGTCAATAAATAGACGGTAGGCTTGCTCTTGATTGTATGCAGCTATCAAATGGTTTTCGTCTGGCGACTCAATCAAATATCTTGCATATCTGAAATGACCAGCGGTTGTCTTCCCACTTCGAGGCGTGCCCTCGTTGACCTCAAGCTCATAGTTGAACGGTCTACGAATGATGTAGGCTTGTTTGTTTGAAAAGTTAATCTTCAACCTTGTCACCGCCCTTCACTGCGTCAAGTAAAGACTCCATGAGAGATGTGTCGGACCTGGATCCTGAAAGCTCTTGCTCTCGTTTCTTATTATCCAATTCAAGACGCTTGATACGTGCTTTTTGTTCCTTCTTATCAAGGGTATCCTTAGCATCTGTTGTAGTCAGCTTGCTAATTTGTTCAAAAGCTCGGACATTCCCTTTCATAGCCTTCTGCATCATAACCATAGCTAGAGCCATTTCATTAGTTGAGTCAAAACCTAATTCTTCAAGTTGTTTCTTCACGTTTGGACTTGCAACTTCGGCTTGTAGAATCGTTTCAAAAGCCTTTTTCAAGTTCGCTTTTTTTCTTCTCGCTTTGCCTGAAGCGACTCCGCCTTTTTTCCCATTTTCTCGAGCTTCCTTCGAGCTTGGCACTTTTAAATTTTGATCATTAGCCATCGCCTCACTTCCTTTTCAAAAAATACAATCAATTCAATTTAACAGCTTCTCTTCCTGTCTCTTTTTCCCAACGTCTGATAATCAAATCGACGTATTTGGGTTCTAATTCATTGATATAACACGTCCGTCCTAGCCTCTCGCAAGCGATAAGGGTTGAACCGCTTCCTCCGAAAACATCCAAAACAACGTCGCCTTTCCTAGTTGATGACTTAAGCATAAGCGCTACTAGCGCGAGTGGTTTGGGAGTTGCATGTCCGCCTGCGCTCTCTTTCTCACCCCCGCTCGTTCTATTAAAATGTAATACATTATTGAAATTCGCATGTGTCGCGTCAAAGAAAGCACGAGTCGCATAGTAGTCCTGTTTGATACGGTCATAGTCTAATTCCCATTCATCACCGTAATAGCCTGCCACTTTTTGGAAGTGTTCTTGTGGTATGAGTGACCATTGTGACTTTGTAAACCAATGCGAGTACATTCCTACACCTGTTATCTCTTTCAGTTTCTTTGATGTCAATCCTACGCGTCCAGCGGCTTCTGCTAGTGGCTTTCTGATCGCCTCGTAACCTTCAAAGTAATTATTAGAGTTCGTGTTAAAACCTTGGACCCCCTTCATGACAAAAAGGCACTTTTCATCCGCTGTTGGGTACATTCTGGCGTGCTCCCACATTTGACCTTGACCACTTCCTTTGTCCCAGGTCAGAAGGTTTCGGAAGGTGATTTCCTGCGCCTCTTTCATCGGACGTAAGATATTGCTGTATAGGTCCATGAGTGGCTCGTCTATTCCCCAACAATACCAGCTCCCAACTTCTCGCATAGCGTCGAACGTGATAGGGACCCATTTCTTGTTGAACTCTAATAAGTCATCGTAATTCAAATTATCATTTTGAACCCCATCCTTTTCCTTTTTCATGCCGTAAGGTGGATCTGTATAGACTGTGTCGACCTTGACACCATCTAGTAACTTCTGAATATGCATCGCATCTGTGCTATCTCCACAAGCTAGTCTATGCTCTCCTAACTGAAAAATATCGCCTGGTTTAATGTTTGTTTCTCGTAATTCCTCGTCATATTCATCTTGCTCTACCTCTTCGACATCTTCGTCCATTCCTTCAATCTCTTCAAAATCAAAACCAAAATCTTCCATATTGATATTTGTGATATCTTCGAGTTCTAACTCTAAAATTTCCATATCAAATCCCGAATTCATAGTCAGCTTATTATGAGCCAAGATATATGCTTTCTTTTGCTCGTCAGTCATGTGAGACAATCGAATAATTTCAACTTCATCATAGCCCAGTTCTTTTAAGGCGACAAAGCGTCCGTGTCCTTCGATGATAACGTTGTGTTCATCAACTGCTATCGGGTCATTATTCCCAAACTCTATAATAGACTTTTTGATCTGTTCAATCTGTTCACGAGGATGCAGCTTCGCATTATTCTCATACATTTTGATTTTATCTATAGCCAACAATTCAATTTTCATCATTTTCTCCACAAAATAAAAAGCCACTCAAAGAGTGACTTGGTGCAAGACCTCTCTGCGAATAAAAATCGCAATTGGAACGACAGGGCTCGAACCTGCAACAATAGGTTAAAAATCTACCGCTCTACCACTTGAGCTACGTTCCAACTGCAAGTAGACTACAGACTTGCAGTGTTAATTAGAAATTACTTATTTCTTTTTTATTTTTTGTAGTCTATAAAACCTCTGAGGGAATCAAACCCTCTAGCTTATAACTTATCCGGAATATAATTAGCTACGCAATCATGCGAGGTCCAGTCGCTACTACCGACCATTTTAAAGTTAATGAGTGATATATGAATCCCCACCCAGAATATTTAACTCATTCTGGGATACAAATACTCAAAGGAGGGTGTGGGATTTGAACCCACGGACCGCACATAGGCGACCACCCGTCTAGCAAACGGGCGCATTCAACCTGGCTCTGCCAACTCTCCATGTCAAGGGAAGACTTACTGCCTTACCCTTAATTCTTGATACTACCATTTTAACAGATTTTAGACTTCATGCCTGTACAGTTACTATCATTTACTATCAATTCTGAAAGAATACTATCAAGTTCCTTTACTGCTTGTTTCTTCAAACGATAGTAAGTAGGGGAACTCATGCCCCCCATGCTGTCACAGATGTCATCAACGTACATCTTATTGATGTAGGTCTTTCTCAAAATAGTTCTATGTTTTGGATTTTTAAGCCTATTGATCATTCTGCCTAATTCAAGTTTCCTGTTAATAACTTCCTTGGTGTCCTGTTCTATAGCCTCTTTCATCACTACCAACTGAGTATAGACGTCATCAACTTTTCTAGTTTGCCCGCCTTGGACTTTAACGTCTGTCCACTTAGGACTTGAGAGCAAACCAGCCTCAAGTTCTTTGATTTCATCTATACGGCTTTGAATGTCCATATCAAGGTCTTGTAATTCTTTCAAGAGTTCTTTAGCCTTGTTCACTCTCTGTCTCCTTTGTGATATAATAATCTTATTGAGAATTTAGCTGAGACAGAGAGTGTCTTGGCTTTTTTTGTTTTAGTAGCTATTGAGTATCTTGATAGTCTCCTCATAGCTCAAATTGATTTTTGCTTTTCGTTCCTCATACCCTCCGAAAAATTTATAAAATCTGAAATGAATGATAGTTGTATTATCATGATTTTTGACAACTGAGAAAACGTGCTTGAGCATGTCTTTTCTTAATGAAATATTAGGAAAGACTACAAGCTCTGGCTTATCTTATTTAGTTGTTTTCTTTGCTTTTGCAGCTCCTGAATACGGATATTTTTTAGGTCTGTCTCATAATCTCACCTCGTCTCCAATCCTTAAAGTTTCGTAGCTTGTTTGCGTGACTACAAAAATGCCGTAGTCCTGTATTGTGATCGTGTACAGGTCGCCAATCTTCTCCTTGCGGACGACTCTGCCTTTGATTTCTGCGCCTTGATTATCTGCTTTGTAGATTACAATCGGGCGTTTTTCTTCTAGTTTTTTAATGTGGATACTCTGCCAAATATTCAAAGTAGCAGACAATACAATCCATAACGCTATAAATTGTTTCATGTTTACTCCCTATAATCGTTATAAATTTCAATAGCTGGAATTGACTCATTATCACTTGCAGAAGTGATAATCAGTTCGCTTCTCACTTCTTTCTGAAGTTCTAGCAATTCCTCTATCGAATCGATTTCGATAAAATACCCCTCTGAACCGTTCGGGAATTCTCTTTGTATTCGACCTTTAGATGTTTTATGATTAACTCCTTTGGAAAGCCAAGTGCCTTCCCTCCAAGAAAATCGCTTATCAAATTCTTCAAATGTCGAACAGGTTCTAACTTCTCTTTTTGTGTACTTTTTAATTACGGCGTTAGGAATTCGATTTTCAACTCCCCCGCTTGTGCTTGTTAGTAAAAATTCCATCACTCCACCTCCTCGAAATAAAACCTTCCGTCGAATGGTTCGATTTTGATAATTCCATAATCTAACCCAAGTCTTGCTATAAATGGCTTGCTGATTCTTTCGTGCAAGGTAGACATCTGCTCCCTGAATTCATCTAAAAGAAGAGTAGATTTGTAGAAATTACATTGATAGCATGCTGGCATATAATTTTCAAAACTATCTTCTCCGCCTCGATAATGAGGATGCAAATGATCCACTCTCAAAGTTTTCAAATCCAAAATCTTGCCACAATATGCACAGTGACCGCCGTATTTATCTAAAACCTTTTGTCTAGTGGCTTTAGATATGCTTTTTCTTCGTTTCAATCTGTGACCTCATTTCTCAATTCAAAACCAATTCCATACAAGAGCAAATCATTTTGAAAGTCAACGAATGCTTCAATCGTCTCAGCTTCTTGAAAGTCGTATTCCTCGACTGAAATCAAGAAATCATCAATATCATTTCTTTGCACGCTTCCATATTCTGTTTTAATATGTTCCATGGCTACTTCATAGCCATCTACATCAATTGTGTAGCAGATCCTGCCACTTGAATAATCATATTTGTAATTCTTAATAATCATTCTTCAACCTCCTCAATCTGTACCCCTGGGCAATCGAATACCCAGCCGAATCCGGCTTCTTCAAGCTCTTTGCGGGTGTGGTGTACATAGACATACTCTGTGTCTTTTTTGTCTCCAAAAAACCAAATTTTTGTAGTATTACTTAAATTCAAGAAGCTCTCTCTATCTAGTATGTTTTTCATCTTCACCAAATAACGCTTCTCTTTTTCGACCTCGTAGCCGTCAAGCCAAGCACGAGCGACTAAATCGAATCGTTTTTCTTCTTCTAGCCATTTAGTTATTTCAAAACTCGAACTTCTGTATTCGAAAAATTCCACAACATTTTCACAAGATTTTTTAGATTCCTCAATCCAATCCGCCACAAACTGCGGGATTGTGACTTTTTCCGGTTCGTCTAGTTGATTAAGTATGTTAAAAACAGACGCTTTCGAGATTGGTTCGTCCACAAAGTGTTCGTATTCTCCCATCTGCTCAATTTTTTTAATTTCTTCTTGTTTATTCATTCTTCCTGCTCCTTTAACTTATCTTATGGCTTTCCAGATCTCCAAATTCGTGGCCATGACTTACGAAATACGAACCAATCAGAATCGCATCAGCCTCGTCATCTTTAACGTTCAGGTCGAATGTTTCGGACACTTTAGCAACGGCCTGCAGCTTCATAGACTTCTTGCTACGGTCTTTGTAGCTGAACTTCCAATACTTGCGCCAGGTCGACACATTCACGAAGAGCACATTGTCAGCAATCAGCCGTCCGAGGATGATGCCTGTTACAATTCCAATGCTGATCATAGATTGTTGATTTGGTCCCATGACTGAGTTCTTCTCGACCACGATTGACTCGAAGGGTTCATCATATTTCTGCAAGGATCTTGATTGAATCGCTCTTAACTCGCTAGCCATGAAGCGCCCACGCTCAAAGAAAGACTTGCTTTTATGTTTTAAGACACCACTCTGGACGAGGTTAGAGCCGTGAAATACGGCCCAACCTGTCGCAGTAGTTGAAATGTCTAACGATAATGTCAGAGAACTCATTGCAATTCTCCTTTGATTCCACAAAGGTCGAAGAGATTTCGCTTGTTGTTCTCGATGAACTCGAAGAACTTCTGAAGTTCGGCCAAGTGGCGTTTCTCCCTCTTGACTCCAAGGCTCGTATGATACTCTGTTGGCGTTTTCGGTGTTACCCTGATGTCTAGCCAATAAAGAGGCTCGAACACGTCGCCGTTTGTATCAAGAGAAGTATCTGCGTCCGTATTTCTGAAATGCATCTGCATATCATATTCAATCTTGTTTGTAATCGTGATGGTCTTGTCCACGATTTCAAGTGTAATGGTTGTTCCTGGTATGTCGATTTTGTTTTGCATTTGTTTTTCTCCTTTATGCGTGTTTTGTATTTTTGTTGATTTCTAACAGCCATTTATCTGCAGCTTGCTGGATTTCTTCTGGAGCTGATAAATTATGTTTTCCCCTAATTTGAACGATTCGGCCATCCTTGTATTCCAAAGTAAAGAACGGTTTGTCTGGTTCATCTTTTGACCTAACGAATATGATTGTTGTTTTGCCGTTTGCATGATCTTGAGTGTATCTAGCGCTGCCGACACAATGTGACAGTGCCTTCCCTTCCAAAATCAATTCTCCGGAATTGTAGGCTGGTTTAAAGAGATACTGGCCTACCACTTTCTCGTATTTGGCCAAAGATTTCTGGCGCTTCTCGAACTTGCGCTGTTCAATCTCACTCTTGTGCTGAATGAGCAACTTAACTGCATTGTCATGTGCTTTGACCAAATCTTTTGGCATGATGAGGTTGTCAGTATCGATAGATACATTTAGCTCGTTCAACATGCTGATATAGTCTACATAGTAATCAAAATTAACTTTGTTTTTTAAGAACCAATTTTGGAACCTGTTCATTTTGGCAGCTTTAGGGATCTTGTTGATGTCTTGATAAGTCAGGACAATTCATGAATGTAAAGTAAGATGGGACTTTCCACCGCTTCGCACATCCACAAAACGGGCATTGCAAATCAACATCTACCTTCTCGCTTGGTTTCTGCGAAATCGCTGTGCTTCCGCTAAATTTTGCAGATAACTTGTCCTTCGCTGCTTTGATATTGACAGGATCAATTTCAGCTAACTTCTCAGCATCAATTTTTAAAACGGCCCCTGCATTCTCGGGCTCTTTCTGACTTAAATCCTCAAGAATTTCGTCAGACCCTGTGATCATCTGATAGGCTTTGAATAAGGTTTGATAATCAAGTTCCTGCGCTCGTTCAAAACTCAATTTTACGTCATCTTGTTCAATATAGATTTTCATTCTTTCCTCGCTTTTTCTAAAAGATTACTACCCATTTTTCGGTAATATGATGGATTCTTGCATATTCTTTCACAGCCATTTCTTCGGCTTGGATGCGACTATATGCCAAAACATGATAGAAAGCCTGTGTCTGTCTATTGACACCCCAGTTACACCTAATCTCATAGAATTTCAACTCTTTATTGCTAGACCAAAAGTGGGATGACCGCTTGCCTAGCTTGTATGTTTCTCTATCGACTCTCATAATTTGGGGATCAGTCATCAGACCACCTCCACACGTTGACTCAGCGCTTTCGTTTTGCAGTATTCGCAATGACCGCACGGCTTCGCCTTCTCTTCGCCTCGCTTGACCTTATCAAGATGCTGAATCAGCATAGACAGCTCAGTCAGCTCATAGCCAAGTTTCTCTTGGGTCTGAAAGACGATGGCTCTTGTGTCGGGAGTCGGCTCTTTTGTCACTGCGTATATAATAGGGGTGAACTCTTTGCCGTACTTCTCTTCTAGCATCTTCTTGTAAGCGGCCATTTGAAGTACATATCCCAAAGCCTCGAACCAGCGGACCTGAATATTTCGGCCGCTTGCTTCGTCCTGGACCCAGACCATGCTGTCAATGTCTGATTTTGTGGTCTTAATATCTACAAAATACCCTTTTTCGACATTAAGGCAGTCAATCTTGCCTTTGAATTCCACGCCTTCGATTTTGCCTGTCACAGCAACTTCTTTCTGGCCAACATAGTAGTCCATGAACTGCTTATCAGCTTCCAGTCGCTCAATCATGCGCTGGCCAACCAAGAAGTCAGATTTTAACTGACCCTTGGTCTTTCCGGCTTTTGAAATCATGGCATCTGCGTTTTCATCCATAAATTTCTTATGTACTTCTGGACTTTCAAAATAGCTGTGGACCATGTTCCCGACCAAGAGGGCTGTGTTGTCTCTCTGGTCTTCCCATTCTCCTTCCAACTCCGCTAGCGCTCGCGCTTCACACTCTCTAAACCGCTTATATTGCGAGATAGACCAGTAGCGACGTGCAGAAGCTGCTGAATAGTAATCTTTGCCAAGTAAATCTTGTGTCATTCCATTTCCACCCTTTCAGCCTTGCTTGCCATTTCAGGCATTACTCGGACAATAATCCCTAACTCTTGAGAAATAGCCTTGAATTGCTCTTTGACTTGACGCATATTTTTTTCAGGGAAAATAATTTCCATATTTTGGTATCGATAACCATATTTTTTAGCCACATCATCAGAAGCCATATTTTGCGATTTTTGGCCTGTTCCTTGTTCGCAGGCGCTATTGCTCTCTGAACTCGTTTCAGGCTCAAATTCTGGCTGATTTTGGGTGTAGAATTGATTCTGAGCGTTTCTTTCCACCTCGGCCTGTGCTTGTCTCATTTCGGCTGCGTCTGCGTGTAGGATATTGATAACATCCAAAACGGACTTACCTTCCTTGAGCATGTCAGCGTATTTTTGAGGAGCTAGATTATTATCCTCTGCAATAGCTGTCATTTCCTTGATACGTTTTTTAAGCTCTTCCTCCGCTTTGGCTTTATCAGCTAGGTCTTTATCGTCTAAAATGGCCTGCAGGATATCCTCCAGCTTGGCGCCCCCTTCATAAAGTCGGATATAGACAACTGGGCCAAAGCCGGCCTTGGCAGCTGCTTCTGTTATCTGGATAAGTCCGGCCTCGCGTTGCTGTTTTTTGGTTGCTTCTTCTGCGACCAAATCAACAATCATCTTAGAGGTCGCTTGATTGATCCGCACATTATCAGCCATGAAGCACTTTTTCTTGCTAAAATCGTCAAAGTAAATAGCAAACAGCTTGATATCGAGATCAACTCCGCTATCTGCGATTGCAGATTCAAAAGCTTCTCTGACTGTTTCCTTGCGAGCTTCTGTCGCTCTCTCTTCAAATTCTTTAATCTGATTTTTGATGTCAGACTGCAAAGTTTTGATAGGGTCTAGTACAGCATTAACCCACGCTTTCACTTCGTCCAACGGATTAGAGTAGTCTTTTAGTTGGTTTTTGAGTTCTTGCTCAATCTGACGTTGCACTCGTCCCAATTCGTCTTTAACCTTGGTGTCATCTGACAAAGTTTCTTCTGTCACGATATAGCCAGCGTATTTCTTTTGATATGCTGCTAAAGCTTGTTCCAAAACCTCTTTTCCTTGGATTTCGATTTCAGCCGCTTTCAGGACAAATCCGACTTCTAAATCCGTCACTGGAACGAGTTATAGGCTATCTGTTACATCTTTCAATTCTTCAGTCATTCTAGAAATCCTCCCCTTCTAGCATGTCCATTTGGCCGGTTTCTGGCTCTTGGTCGATTACTTCGCCCGTTTCTTGGCCAAAATCTGGGATCTCATCTGCTGGGTATTTTGTATCTGAGGTTGTCAACTCCTGGTTGATAACCTCTTTTTTTGGTTCTTCAGTCACTTCTTCAGAAGCTCCAAGAATGCCGTCCAATGTTTCAGCAACTGGTTCTTGAGTGACGTCTTTGATTTCGTTCTTGTTTGAAATTGTAATGTCTGAGTTATCTGCCACAATCGCATCCTGCAATTCGGTTGAAAGTGGTGCATAAGTTGAAAGCATGTGTTTCAATACAGTTTTACGAGCCATTGCATCAAAGTCAGATTGCCATGGACTATACTTGCTGGAGAATGACTGACTGTACTTCTTACCGTGAGCCTGGACTCGTTCCTTAGTCCAAAATACTGTTTTTTCAAAACCGTTGGCCAATCGCATGAAAGCAAAGTATCCAACGACTTTTTCTTTCTCTTTTGGAATAGCAGACATGTCTACTTCAAGGTCTTCAGTAAGTGGGTTAAACCCTTTATACTGGCTTTCATAGACCTCTCCAGCATTTAAACGTGTGACTTGTCCGCTTCGTTGTGCAAGCTGGATCAACCCTTTATATCCAACTTGGAACTGCGCCTGGTTCTTGTAAGGTACGATATACGCATAACCGAGACTTGGCTCGATTGGTAGGTTTAGGACTGCAGCCTTCATAGCAGCGGTCATGATGCTTTCATTTGTAGCCTTAGCAAGTAGGTTGTTATTTGTTACGATGCTAAGTAGACTGGCCACAAATTGCTGACCATTCCCATTTACCACTTCTGAGAACTTCTGTTTTACTGCTGGTGAGTTAAAAAATTGTTTGTGTGTTAGTTCGTTTGTCATTTTGTCTTTCTCCTTAGATTGTATATAGTTCTTCGCCTGTTTCGTCATCACAAATTCCTAGACCGCCTAGCGCTCTATAATCTTGTGCAACTTTGTTCCAGTAGCTCATGTTTTGATAATATGTTGACTCTGAAATTTGTTCGTAACTCATTTCTTTCTTCCTTTCGTTTTCTTCAAATTCCAATTTTCACGCTTCAAGCGTCTGTTTTTGTTTTGCGATTTCAAAATTATGTCTTGTTGTTCGTTGATAATTTTCCCAAGTTCTCGGCCAAGATGGATATAGTCAGACCGCCAATTGTCGATTTCTGCGTGTAATTCTTCAATCATACTTCATCACCCACATATCGACGCCGACCGCATCCGATATTCACATACTCACTAGGGTCAAGTTCTTCTCGTGGTTCAGGCGGTTGCATCATATCTCTGTCATAATCAAACATGAGCATACACCTTTCCGAGTTCCAGGACTCGTTTCACATATCTAGCTTTGGACGTCAAACCGAGATCCAGCAATTCGTTTTTTTCTTCGTGATTGGCCAAAAGCCACACACGGTTTTCAAGTTCAATTCTGTTCATCTTCCTGCTCCACCTCTTCAATTTTCACTTTGATTTCTAGTCTTGTCATGGCTTCATCTACTGACTTGCCGTCTAAGACGTCCTTGATCATGTGGCTTACATCATGAAACGATTTAGCTCTGGCTCTTCCTTTTTCGCTATCAGGAACCAAACCGAGGTCTTGCATAAGTAGGAATGCTACGCTTGCGTCGTGCATTGCTTTCTGAAGTTGTTTGATTTTTTTGATTGTTTTTAGCGCTTTAAACATATTGTTCTCCTTTTTTCTTTATTCTCCGACTTTCCAAATTCGACAACGGGATTCCACTCCAGAAGAAGTCTTGTCTTGAAATTCCCAGTCATTGCCATAAGCTCCCGCAGCTTCGTATGAAGCTGATTTCAAATAAGCAATGGCTTCTTCTTTTGTTTCAAAAACTCTTGCAATATAGTCTTGGTGCCCCGTCGGTAAGAAATCACGTCCAATCAAACTGAAATCCTCGTTTCCAGTTTCAGCATTTTTGACATGGATTGATATAATGTACATCTACATTTCTCCTTGCAGTCTAGCCTTGATATCGAAGTTTTCTTTGTACTTGTAGGCAGCAAGCTCCTGCTTCAAATTGTAGTTTTCTTGCTCGAAAGCAAAGCGACGTTTGCGCTCTTCGAGAAGATCCTCGTTAAGCTCGACTGCTACCACTCTCCAGTCAAGGCTCACTTCATGGATGATTCCCTCAAGACCGAGTTTTAATTTAGTAAGTAATTTCATTAAGCTACATCCTCCTCGTTAGATCGCTTGTTCATGCCTAGAATGATGTCATAGTACGAATGGCCAGCAGGGATGACATATCCTGTCAGATCGTCAACTTGAGAACCATCTGCCATGATGTTTACAATCCGTGGCTCCCATTCCTTTTTTACTTTTTTCATGATATAATTACCTCGTAAAGTATTTTGCTTAGTCCCTCAATGGAATTGCCGTTCCAGAGGGGCTTTTTTGTTATTCTCCTATCTGCTATAATAAAGCTAGAAAGGAGGTGATGTTGTGACTGATTATCAATTAGAGGCTTCTCTGATCGTCCTTGGCAAAGAGTACGAAAGAGCCAAGGAAGACGGAAAAGAAAGCTTCAGTATACATGTGTCGTTCTTTGATGGCTTAGATACTAATTACCATCTTCAAGAGTTTGCAAGACAATATCCCGTAAGGATTGCCCGTTTGAAGCCTGACCGAATAACTTTTCTAATAGATTGACATCATTCAAAGGGAAAGGATTGTTTTCTACTCGTTCATTGAACGTGAGGATGACTTCACAATCTTTATCTAAAAAATGATTGATAAATTCCACTCTCTCTACTCCGTCGAGAAACATTCCATCGACGAATACAGCAGGGTGGTTTTTTCTTGCTGTCAACAGTACATCGTGTTCAGAAGTCTTAACTGAAATTTGTTTAAATTCTTTCATTTCCTTCTCCTTCCAAACTAAAGTCCTAAATTTGAAATTTTTCTCTTTTATTTATTAAGAGAAGTAGGACTTGTTGTTAGTTAATATTTATTGTTATTTAATACTTGTTGTTAGTTAATATTTGTTAGTGCCCAAAATCTGACATCTCACTTTCTGACATCTCACTTTCTGACATCTCA
>ERZ773250.255-NODE-255-length-34238-cov-11.741860_pt1 | contig 34238 bp, 37 predicted proteins | sample MGYA00511258_ERZ773250 | MGnify/ENA primary metagenome ERZ773250 (study PRJEB29015, sample SAMEA2738164) | human oral metagenome | biome: human oral; feature: human-associated habitat; material: saliva | place: China | collected 2187 ... | reverse complement strand
GCGGTATCTACTCTACCAGCGAACGCGACAAGTTCATCATCCGCATCGAACAAGGTAAAAATGGTTCGACCGATATCTTCTTCGCCCACAAAGGCATGAAAGAAGTTTATGCCGACCGTAAAAAAGACACTACGATGTGGCAGCCGGGTGAAAACGACCCTAACCTCGAAGCCGCATTCCTCGCCCGCTTTATGCAATATTTGGGCGTTGACAGTCAGCAGGCCGAACAGGCTCTGACCCAAAGCGTTGCAGCCCGCAGCAATGCGTCTGAATTGGCGCGTGTGGACAATGGCACTTTATTGCTGGCAGGCGATTACGGCCGCAACTGGCGCCGTACCGCCCTTGCGCTTGACCGCATCGGTCTGACTGTTATCGGTCAAAATGCCGAACGCCGCGCTTTCTTGGTTCAACAAGCGCCAACCGAAGGCGAAGCAGTTGCCAATAAAAAACCGGGTCTGTTCAAACGCGTATTTGGCAAAGGCAAAGCAGAAGCGCCAAAAACTTATCCTGAAATCATCGTTTATGTTGAGCCTATCAACAATGGCGCACGCCTCCATCTGTTGAACAAAGACGGCAGCCCATACAAAGGCAGCGATGCCTCCACATTGTTGAGCCGCCTGCACACAGAATTGCGTTAATCCGTTATTCGACTTAAGGCCGTCTGAAATATTCAGACGGCCTTTTTAACGAATACGGCATGGTTTCAAATTCCTAATCTGACGTTATAATCAGAACATTTTTCCCCTTACCCAAGCTGCCATGACCCGACAAAAAGCCTATCTGCTCCTGACTGCCCTGTTTACCCTGATGTTTATCGTACTGATTCTGTTGGGCGCTTATCTTCTGAGCATTCACAGCAAACAATTTGCCTTTGCCGCCTTTCTGTTTGCCTTTGCAGCCGTTTTTGCCCAAATCGGCAGCCTTGCCCTTTACATCCGCCACAAAGCACGCGCACAAATGGCTCGTATGCAGCAAACCGAAAACCATTAAGGAAAAATCATGTTTGAAAAAATCGTCCTCGCCAGTGGCAACGCAGGCAAACTCAAAGAATTTTCCCGCCTCTTTGCCGACTTAAACATCGAAGTCCTGCCGCAATCGCAGTTCAATATGCCCGAATGCCCCGAGCCGTACCATACCTTCATTGAAAATGCCCTGGCTAAAGCACGTCATGCCGCTAAATACAGCGGCTTACCCGCACTTGCCGACGACTCCGGCATCTGCACCAACGCTTTAAACGGCGCACCCGGCATTTTCTCCGCACGTTATGCAGGTGAAAACCCCAAATCCGATGCCGCAAACAACGCCAAACTCTCTGCCGATCTTGCCGATAAAGACGATAAAAGCTGCTACTACGTCTGCGTCCTTGTCCTCGTCCGCCACGAAAACGACCCGCAACCCATCATTGCAGAAGGTATTTGGCACGGACAATGGCAGACCGAGGCAGCCGGCACAAACGGCTTCGGCTACGACCCGCATTTCTATCTGGCCGAACACGGTTGCACCGCCGCCGAGCTTGATCCTGAAATCAAAAATGCTGAAAGCCACCGCGCCCAAGCATTGCGTGAACTATTAAGAAAAATCGAATCCTTATAAATCAATAATAGGCCGTCTGAAAACCTGAAACGTTTTTTTAGATGTTCTAAATCCAACAAATAATGAAAGAAATCCATGTCCCCTAAGCAAATCCTGATTGTCGTCATCCGCTTGGTCGTTTTAATCGGCATCGTACAAACACTTGGCGGCATTGCTACCATATTCGCACAGTCAGAAAGCATGTATGACAGCAAACAAATTCCGCCCGTACTGATGTTCTACGGCTTGTATTTAATTGCATGGCTGCTGCTATGGTGTTTCCCTGCCGCCATTGCCAACCGCCTATTGCCCGAACATCTGCAAACCGTACAGGAAGCCCCAAAACACCCTGCACCATGGCTGACGACCGGTATTGTATTAATAGGCATATATACTGTTTTCCAAGCTATCCCCGACCTAATTTACCAGTTCTCTCTCTATCTTTTTGTACAGTCTATTGCTATCGACACACATACATCCGTTTGGGCGGACCTCGGCGCACAAAACCAAGCCGGTATACTTGCCAACATCGCGCAGCTTTTTATCGGCATTTTCCTGCTATTCGGTGCACCCAAACTCTCATCTTGGATGCGCAAAAGACTTTAACTACATAAAAACAACAGGCCGTCTGAAACCTTCAGACGGCCTACCTCACATTCATTCCCATGCCCAAACCCTCGCCTGAAGAATTGGCAGTCTTTGCAAAACACATCGCTGCTTTCATCCCAACCACACCCGACAAACTTCTTCAACTTATTGACAGTCAAGAAACTGCTATCGTCTTTCTAGGCAAACCAAGTTGTTCATACTGCCGCCGTTTTGTTGCAAAACTGTCTACCGTTTCCATAAACAAGCAGCTTACCATCCACTTTACTGACAGCAGCAATAAAGCAGCTTTAAAAACTTTTCGTGAGCAATACAGCATCAGAACTGTTCCCGCACTACTCAACATCTCACAAGGCAAAATAAAATTTGTCTGCAATTCCAAATTATCAGAAGAAGAAATTGAAGCTTTTTTGAGTGCCTAGACTGCGCAAATTTCCTACTGATTACTTTCCCGGCCGACATTTCAGTTAAAATAACGGCCTAAAAATTTCAGACGGCCTTGCGCCCCAACACATACCATGACCCAAATTACCTTCCAACGCCCCGGCCAGCTAACTGCCCTGCCTCCTTTATCACTCTATATCCATATTCCTTGGTGCATCAAAAAATGTCCATATTGCGACTTTAATTCCCACAGCCTGAAAAACGGCCTGCCGGAAGACGCCTATATCGATGCCCTATTAACCGACTTGCAGCTTGAATTGCCCAATATTTGGGGCAGACCGGTGGAAACCATATTTTTCGGCGGCGGTACACCCAGCCTGTTTCAAGCGAAATCAATTGACCGCTTGTTAAGCGGCGTGCGTTCGCTGTTGCGCTTGCAACCCGAAGCGGAAATTACTTTGGAAGCCAATCCAGGCACATTTGAAATTGAGAAGTTTCAAGGATTTAAAGACGCAGGCATTACGCGCCTGTCTATCGGCGTACAAAGTTTTAACGACGATATGCTGACTAGATTGGGACGCGTTCACAACGGCAAGGAAGCCTTAACCGCCATAGCTACTGCCTTGAAATTATTTGATAAAGTCAATATCGACTTGATGTATGCCCTGCCGAACCAGACCGTTCAGACGGCATTGGATGACGTTCAAACCGCCATCGCCACAGGCGCGACACACATCAGCGCGTATCATCTGACGATGGAGCCGAACACACCGTTTGGTCATACGCCGCCGAAAGGTTTGCCGCAAGATGAAGCAGCTTTGGATATTGAAGATGCCGTACACGGCGAATTGGAAGGCGCAGGCTTTATTCACTACGAAACATCGGCTTTTGCAAAACCTGGTATGCAGTGCCGCCATAATTTGAACTATTGGCAGTTCGGCGATTACTTGGGCATAGGCGCGGGCGCACACGGCAAAATTTCCTATCCCGACCGTATCGAACGAACTGTCCGCCGTCGCCACCCCAACGACTATCTTGCCGCTATGCAAAGCAATCCGCATGAAGCCGTTGAACGCAAAACCGTTGCTGCTGAAGACCTTCCATTCGAATTCATGATGAACGCCCTGCGCCTGACCGACGGTGTACCTGCTTCAATGCTGCAGGAACGTACCGGCGTACCCACTGCAAAAATCATGGCTCAAATCGAAACCGCCAGACAAAAAGGCCTGCTTGAATCAGACCCGACTGTGTTCCGCCCGACCGAGCAAGGCCGTTTGTTCTTAAACGACTTGTTACAGTGTTTTTTATAAGTGCTTTTTTACAACAGTTAAAACATTTTTAGATTTGCTTAATTTACGACAAGAAAATACAAAACGTTGCCTTGGATGCAGGCTATCGCTATAACCACTGGAGCAAGATCAATAACGTTAAGCTCCATTCCCACGAAGTATCTGCCGGTGTACGCGTAACATTCTAATTCTTGTCATGAAGCAATCATTGCTTCAAATATCAAGTAACAAAAGGCCGTCTGAAACCTGTTTCTCAGGATTTCAGACGGCCTTTTAACTTCTTTAAATATATCTAGCTTTTTGCTGTTTTTACTTTTTCTGCAAACCACAGCGCCGTAGCCGTACCTGCCATATCGGCAATGCCGTCCGCGATTGAACCTTGGCGCGTAGCAGTCAGAAATGCCTGAGCCAGCTCGCTGCCTACTGCGAATAATAAGGCGGCAAACAGAATGCCTTTATAGGGAATAGTCCTATTGTCTTGAATAAATATTTTTGCGCACAGCCATGCCTGTCCGAAAAACAGTCCGAAATGGCCAACTTTATCAAAATGGAGAAATGGTGGAGCGCTATTGCCGCCCTCTTTGAAAAGTAAGGCATAAATGGCGGCGGCAAACCAGATAAAGGCAGCGGCAGTGAATTTGTTTAATGGTAAGGCTTTCATTTGTCGGCCTCTTCATCCAGCCATGTTTGGCAGATATCTGCCAAGCGGACAAATTTCCCACCCCGCACCTTCAAAATATCACGCCATTGTGCCACTTCTTCTGCATCCGGGGCATCTTCAATACTGCATTCGTAAAGGCAGAAGTCTAATGTTTCGCCAACAATGCCCGGGGGTTCGGTCTGCATAAGGCTGGTCAGTTCGTTCATATTTACTGTTTCTTCGATTGGTTTATCGCTAGCCAGACTGCGCCGTCTGTTTTCAGGCCGTCTGAACATGATGTACAAGGTTGCCCGTTTGATTCGGGTACGCTTACTTACTGTGTAAAAAACGTGTTGCCTCTTCCCATTCGCCATTCAACACGGCCGGCAATCCTTGCAGAGATTTGGCGATGGAGTCATCAATTTGTTGTCTGTGTTCTGCCGACGGTTTATTCAACACATAACCGACAACCAGATTACGGTCGCCCGGATGATCAATACCCAAGCGCAGGCGGTAGAAATTGGGCGTACCCAAACGAGCCTGAATGTCTTTAAGGCCGTTGTGCCCGCCGTTGCCGCCGCCAAGTTTGAATTTAATACGGCCGCATGGAATATCCAGCTCGTCATGAACCACCAAGATTTCCTCCGGTTTGATTTTGTAGAACTGAGCCAAAGCGGCTACTGCCTGACCGGAGCGGTTCATAAAGGTCATGGGTTTGAGCAGCCAAACATCGCCATCAGGCGTAGTGGCACGCGCTACTTCGCCGTAAAATTTCTTTTCGTCTTTAAAATTGACTTTCCATTTCCACGCCAGCTCATCCAACAGCCAAAAGCCGACATTGTGGCGCGTTTGTTCGTATTCTTGGCCTGGATTGCCCAAACCGACGATTAATTTAATTTTCAAGCTCATTACTGTTCTTTCAGTTTGACAGGCCGTCTGAAAAAGTTTCAGACGGCCTTTGATTTATTCTTGCCCTGCGCGTTTACGTCTCGCTTCTTTCGGATCAATCAACAATGGACGATAAACTTCAATCCGATCGCCATCGCGTAACACAGTCTCGTCTTTCACGGCCTTGCCGAAAATACCCAAAGGCGCTTGCTGTAAATCCAACTCTGGGAACTCCACCTCCAATCCGCTTTGCAGGGCAGCTTCGCGTACGGTTGTACCTTCGGTAACGGTCATGCTCTTCAACACTTGCCTATCGGCCAGTCCGTAAACAATTTCAATCTCAAGCATAGCGGCGGTCGGCCTCTTTAATAAAAGCATCCACCAGCGTACCGGCGAGATGGCCGAACACTGGGGAAATCATGGCAGAGAGTACGGCATTTGAGAAATCGTATTCTAATCTGAATTCGACTTTGCACATATCATCGCCCAAATCGATAAATTTCCAAGTGCCGCGCAGGGTTTTAAACGGCCCTTCGAGCAAATCCATGCGGATCTCCTGCCCCGGGATATTGTGGTTGTGCGTCGCAAACGACTGCTTGACGCGCATATAGTCCATAAACAGGCGCGCTTTTAGCTCATTGCCTTTGCGTTCGATGACTTCGGTCTTACTGTACCACGGCAAAAATTTTGGATAGTCCTCAACTTTGTCCACCAGCTCAAACATTTCCTTAGCGCTATGCAGCACCAATACGTTTTTCTCAACTTTTTTCATGTGGTTGTAGACCTTGTTTTTGAATATTCGGGGTTCAGACGGCATGACTTAGGAAATATTTGCCCTACTTTGGGACAAAATTCCCAATTTAAACCGCTTCGCCATTTTGTTTCGTTTCCAGCCATTCCCAGCGTTCCAGCTTTTCCAAAAGCGACATCTCGATTTCTTCAGCCCTGCTTTGTAACGCACCTGCTTTTTCGTAATCTTTGAAAATTTCAGGATCGGAAAGCTGGGTATTGATTTCAGCCTGTTCGGTTTCCAAAGCGGCGATTTCATCAGGCAGGGCATCGAGTTCGCGCTGTTCTTTATAGGAAAGTTTGACCGTGCGGTTGGCTTTGGGTTTGACTTTCTCAGGCTCGGCAACCGCTTTGGGCGCAGAGGCCGTCTGAATTTTCTCTTCCCGCAATTTTGCGTCGATATAGTCCTGATAGCCGCCGATGTATTCTTTCAGACGGCCTTTTCCTTCGAAAACAATGCTTTGGGTAATCACGTTATCCAAGAACATACGGTCATGCGAGACAAGGAATACCGTGCCTTGGTAATCGCGCAGCAGGTCTTCGAGCAACTCTTGGGTGTCGATGTCCAAGTCGTTGGTCGGTTCGTCCAAGACCAGGATATTAGCAGGACGGGTAAAGAGTTTTGCCAGCAAGAGGCGGTTGCGTTCGCCGCCGGAGAGTGAGGAAACAGGACTTTGTGCGCGAGCCGGATGAAACAGGAAATCTTCCAAATAGCTCATCACGTGCTTTTTCTTACCGCCGACTTCAACGTAATCATTGCCCTGTCCGAGCGTGTAAAACACGGTGTCGTTTTCGTTCAACGCACTGCGGAACTGGTCGAAATAGGCAACCTCTTGCTTACTGCCGATACGGATTCTGCCGTAGGTCGGCTGCAATTCGCCCAAAATCAGCTTAAGGAAGGTGGTTTTGCCGATACCGTTTGGACCGATTAAGCCGATTTTGTCTCCGCGCTGCAAAATGGCGGAGAATTTGTCCATAATGACTTTGTCGCCATAGGCAAACGAAGCGTGTTCCAATTCGGCGATGATTTTGCCGCTTTTTTCGCCGCTATCGAGCTTAAAGTTGACCTGCCCTTGTACATTGCGGCGTTCGGCGCGCTGGCGGCGCAGCTCTTCCAAACGGCGCACGCGGCCTTCATTACGGGTACGGCGCGCTTCGATGCCTTTGCGTATCCATGCTTCTTCCTGAGCATGGAATTTATCAAACAAGCGGTTATGTTCCGCCTCGACTGCCAACTCTTGCGCTTTTTTCTCGCTGTATTTGGAGAACGAGCCGGGATAGGAGCGCAGAATGCCGCGGTCTAGTTCGACAATGCGCGTGGCGATATTGTCCAAAAAACGGCGGTCGTGGGTAATCACAACCAAGCTGCCTTCAAACGCTTTGAGCAGATTTTCCAGCCAAATAATCGCGTCGATATCCAAATGGTTGGTCGGTTCATCCAGCAGCAATATGTCGGGCTTTTGTACCCAAGCCTGTGCCAAAGCAACACGCTTTTTCTGACCGCCGGAGAGGTTGCTGATTTTTTCGTTTTCCGGTAAACCCAGTTCGCCCAAAGTCTGCTTGACTGCCGCATCCAGTTTCCAGCCGTCCTTCGCTTCAATTTCAAGTTGCAATTCGTTGAGCTCTTTCAACAAAGCCTCACTCGAACCATTTTCCAACTCATGGCTGACATGATGATAACGGCGCAATAAATCGCGAATTTCGCCCAAACCTTCGGCAACGGTATCAAATACGGTTGCGTCCTTATCAAAAAAGGATTCCTGCGGTACATAAACGATTTTGAGGTTGTTTTGAACAATAATCTGCCCATCGTCGAGCTTTTGTACGCCGGCGAGGATTTTTAAAAACGAAGACTTACCCGCACCGTTACGGCCGATTAAACCGATTTTCTCGCCGCTGTCGAGTTGAAAAGAAGTTTTGTCGAGCAAGGCGACGTGGCCGACGGCAAAAGAAGCATTTTCTACGGATAAGATATTCATGGGGAAACTTCAAAAAAGAAAAGGGAGACATTTTAACCGATTATCGGCAGATATTTGCCGACAATCATATGAAATTGAAGTATCAGGCCGTCTGAAAGCAGTTTTCAGACGGCCTTCATTATTATTCTTGAACCTTCAAGCCGAAATGCAGATAGGCTCGTTCTGTTGCTACACGTCCGCGCGGTGTACGCTGCAAAAAGCCCTGCTGAATCAGATATGGTTCAATCACATCTTCGATGGTATCGGTCGATTCACCAATCGCAGCAGCCACGTTTTCCAAACCGACAGGGCCGCCGCTGAACTTGTGCAGAATCGCCTCAAGGAATTTCCTGTCCATCACATCCAAACCATGACCGTCCACATCCAGCATACTCAAAGCCGCATCGGCAATTTCCGCATCAATGACACCGTTGTTTTTCACATCAGCGTAATCGCGCACACGTCGCAAAAGGCGGTTGGCAATACGCGGCGTACCGCGGCTGCGCTTGGCCACTTCCATCGCGCCCTCTTCACCCATATCCAACTGCAATAGTTGAGCAGAACGGGTAACAATAGTTGCCAAGTCTTTGTTTTGATAAAACTCCAATCGGGATACGATACCGAAACGGTCGCGCAAAGGATTGGTCAGCATACCGGCACGGGTCGTTGCGCCTACCAATGTAAACGGCGGCAAATCGATTTTGACCGAACGCGCGGCCGGTCCTTCGCCTATCATGATGTCCAACTGATAATCTTCAAGCGCAGGATAAAGGATTTCTTCAACCACAGGACTTAAACGGTGGATTTCATCGATAAACAGCACATCATGCGGCTCAAGATTAGTCAACAAGGCTGCAAGGTCGCCGGCACGTTCCAAAACCGGGCCGCTGGTTTGACGCAAATTAACGCCTAACTCTTTAGCGATAATGTGTGCCAAAGTAGTTTTGCCCAAACCCGGAGGGCCAAACAGCAAAGTGTGGTCAAGCGCTTCACCACGTTTTTTCGCTGCCTGAATAAAAATGGCCAACTGCTCTTTTGCTTTATCCTGCCCGATATAGTCGTCTAAAGTTTTCGGACGTAAAGCGCGTTCAAGCAATTCTTCCTGAGCGGAAATATTTTGAGCAGTGATAATGCGCTGAGGTTGTGCAGAAGTAAGATTATCAGTTTGTAACATAATGTTCTAAATTCTAAGACCGTTCCCGACCCGTTATTTCAGACGGCCCGAACAATCAGATAAAGCGGTTAAATTATGATTTTGGCCATTATACCCGATAAGGCCGAGCCACTTTTCCCTCAAATCTAAATCACACAAAAATTTTCGCTTTCAGACGGCCAAAGCAACGTATAATAAACGGTTGATTCAAATACCTATCGCATTCAGGAGAACACATGAGCCTCAAGCAAAAAGTCATTGCCATCGACGGCCCCAGCGCATCCGGTAAAGGGACGGTTGCCTCACGCGTAGCCGAAGCCTTGGGTTTTCTTTACCTCGACTCCGGTGCGCTTTACCGCCTGACCGCACTTTACGCACAAAAACACAATGTTGCCTGGACAGATGAAGACACCGTCAGCACACTGACAGAAACTTTACCCGCACAATTTGAAGGCAGCGCCGTATTATTGAACGGCGAAGATGTATCCGAGCAAATCCGTACCGAAGCGATCGGCATGGGCGCATCTGCCGTCGCACAGTTGCCTAAAGTGCGTGCCGCCCTTTTGCAACGCCAACGCGACTTCCTAACTGAAAAAGGCTTGGTCGCCGACGGCCGCGATATTGGCTCGGTTATTTTCCCTGATGCCGCATTAAAAATTTTCCTGACCGCAAGTGCCAATGTCCGCGCCCAACGTCGTGCCAAACAACTCGGTATCCCATGCGAAGGCGTTGCATTCGAGCGTATTTTGTCGGACATTGAAGCGCGCGACGAAGCAGACCGCCGCCGCCCTGTTGCTCCGTTGAAACAGCTGCCCGACGCCCTGCTTTTAGACACTGATAACCTTTCTATCGAAGAAGCTGTAAAAAAAGTGCTTGATTGGTATCATAAAGTTTAAAATTTGGAGTATAATTGCGAAGTTTTCATTTCAGACGGCCTGTTAACCCTATAACAAGGCCGTCTGAAAACATTTTTCCCAACCTGCCGCGCCAAGGACGGCAGGTCATTTCAAACCTAACCCGCACCCCTTGGCGGTGTACCGAAAAGAGTATATATGACTATGGAAAATTTTGCCCAGCTGCTGGAAGAAAGCTTTACCCTGCAAGAGATGAACCCAGGTGAAGTGATTACTGCCGAAGTAGTCGGCATCGATCAAAACTTCGTTACCGTTAACGCAGGTCTGAAATCAGAATCTCTGATTGATGTTGCTGAATTCAAAAACGCTCAGGGCGAGATTGAAGTTAAAGTTGGCGATTTCGTTACCGTTACCATCGAATCTGTTGAAAACGGCTTCGGCGAAACCAAACTGTCCCGCGAAAAAGCCAAACGCGCTGCCGACTGGATCGCTTTGGAAGAAGCTATGGAAAACGGCGACATCCTGTCCGGCGTTATCAATGGCAAAGTCAAAGGCGGCCTGACTGTTATGATCAACAGCATCCGCGCATTCCTGCCGGGTTCTTTGGTTGACGTACGTCCTGTAAAAGACACTTCTCACTTCGAAGGCAAAGAAATTGAATTCAAAGTGATCAAACTGGACAAAAAACGCAACAACGTTGTTGTGTCCCGCCGCGCTGTTCTGGAAGCTACTTTGGGTGAAGAACGCAAAGCCTTGCTGGAAAACCTGCAAGAAGGTTCAGTTATCAAAGGTATCGTTAAAAACATCACCGATTACGGTGCATTCGTTGACTTGGGCGGCATCGACGGTCTGTTGCACATCACCGACTTGGCATGGCGCCGTGTGAAACACCCAAGCGAAGTTTTGGAAGTTGGTCAAGAAGTTGAAGCCAAAGTCCTGAAATTCGACCAAGACAAACAACGCGTTTCTCTGGGTATGAAACAACTGGGCGAAGATCCTTGGAGCGGCCTGACCCGTCGTTACCCACAAGGTACCCGCCTGTTCGGTAAAGTATCCAACCTGACTGACTACGGTGCGTTCGTTGAAATCGAACAAGGCATCGAAGGTTTGGTACACGTTTCCGAAATGGATTGGACCAACAAAAACGTACACCCAAGCAAAGTTGTTCAACTTGGTGACGAAGTTGAAGTAATGATCCTGGAAATCGACGAAGACCGTCGCCGTATCTCTTTGGGTATGAAACAATGCCAAGCTAACCCTTGGGAAGAATTTGCCGCCAACCACAACAAAGGCGACAAAATCTCTGGCGCAGTTAAATCTATCACTGACTTCGGCGTATTCGTAGGTCTGCCTGGCGGCATCGACGGTCTGGTTCACTTGTCCGACCTGTCTTGGACTGAAGCCGGCGAAGAAGCTGTACGCAAATACAAAAAAGGCGAAGAAGTTGAAGCCGTTGTATTGGCCATCGACGTTGAAAAAGAACGCATCTCTTTGGGTATCAAACAACTGGAAGGTGATCCGTTCGGCAACTTCATCAGCGTAAATGACAAAGGTTCTTTGGTTAAAGGTTCTGTGAAATCTGTTGACGCCAAAGGTGCAGTAGTAGCTCTGTCTGAAGAAGTTGAAGGCTACCTGCCTGCTTCTGAATTCGCTGCTGACCGCGTTGAAGACCTGACTACTAAACTGAAAGAAGGCGACGAAGTTGAAGCCGTTATCGTTACCGTTGACCGCAAAAACCGCAGCATCCGTCTGTCTATTAAAGCGAAAGACGCTAAAGAAAACCGCGAAGCGCTGAATTCAGTTAACGCCGCTGCAACCGCCAATGCCGGTACTACCAGCCTGGGCGACTTGCTGAAAGCCAAACTGTCCGGCGACCAAGAATAAGGTTGCAGACATGACGAAGTCTGAATTGATGGTTCGCCTCGCAGAAGTGTTTGCCGAAAAAAATGGCAACCAACTGCTGGCTAAAGATGTCGAATACAGTGTAAAAGTCTTGGTTGATACCATGACCCGCTCACTGGCTCGTGGACAACGTATCGAAATCCGCGGCTTCGGCAGCTTCGACTTGAACCACCGCCCTGCCCGTATCGGGCGCAACCCGAAAACCGGCGAACGCGTGGAAGTGCCTGAAAAGCATGTTCCTCACTTCAAACCAGGTAAAGAGTTGCGTGAGCGTGTAGACTTGGCATTGCAAGAAAGTGCTCATTAATACTTAGTAGCAAAACGCCGCAGAAATGCGGCGTTTTTTTTGTTTTCGCAAGAAATACCAAAGCCAGCTCTTTTCACGCATACCTTAATCGCACACTATTTCAACTATATTTACTACAATGCTTTTGCAAAAAACGCAGGCCGTCTGAAATCATTTATAATAGACCGACTATTCTGTAATGAAAACATCATTCCAACTACTATCCAAACTATTGCGGATGATGTTTCAACTATCGCCAGCAAAGCATAATAAAGGTTACACATGAGCAATAGAGACCAACTATTCACACCACCTCCATTTGAAAACCACAGCCCATTGACTTGGTATCAAGCTGCAGCCGAACAGCCTAACTTTATCCGCGACGAAGCCCAAGCGCGAGCCATTGAATATTTGGATCGTTTGTGGACCGAGCTGATGATGTTCAAACGCAAACGCAACCGTTTTCTCGGCCGTAGCTTGCGTTCCCCCCAAGTACCTAAAGGACTCTATTTTTATGGCGGCGTAGGACGCGGTAAAAGTTTCTTGATGGATGCTTTTTTCGGCTGTCTCCCTTATCGTCGCAAGCGTCGCGTGCATTTCCATGCCTTCATGGCCGAAATCCATCAGCGCCTTAAAGTCTTGAAAAGCGAAGCCAATCCCTTAAAAGCCGTTGCAACAGAAATTTCCAAAGAAACACGAGTTTTGTGTTTTGACGAGTTTCACGTCAGCGATATTGCCGATGCCATGATTTTGGGTCGCTTGCTGGAAAACCTGTTGAGTGAAGGTGTCGTCTTGGTAGCCACTTCCAACTACGTCCCATCCGAACTCTATCCTCAAGGCCAAAACCGCAGTAGCTTTCTGCCAACCATCGCTCTTATCGAGTCCAACCTGACTGTTTTAAATGTGGATGGCGGCGAAGATTACCGCTTGCGTACGTTGCGTCCTGCCGAAATTTTCTTTGTCCCCAATAATGAAGAAAACGAGCAAAAACTGGCTGCTTTATTTAAAGAAATGAGCGGAATCTCTGAATTAAACCCAGGCATCAGCATTATTCATGGACGGGAAATTCCTCATAAAGCCCAGTCAGAACGCGCCATCTGGTTTGATTTCCGCGCATTATGTTTTGGCCCGCGCTCTCAAGCTGACTATTTGTATTTAGCCGAACATTACGAGATGGTTTTCCTTTCAGGGTTAGAACGCCTAACCCCGCAAGAAAAAGCAGAAGCACGCCGTCTGACATGGTTAATTGACGTTTTATACGATTTCCGTGTGAAGCTGTGCGCTACCAGCGCAGTTGGTGTAAACGATATTTACGTCGAAGGCGATTTTGCAGAAGAATTTACCCGTACGGCCAGCCGTATGATCGAAATGCAATCTGAAGTCTACTTGGAACAACTGCACCTGACTTTAAGCAAATAATGCCTTTCCCAAAAAGGGGCGAAATTTGGTAGAATACACTTCCCTCGCCTCTTGGCTACGACAACTTACCTTTCAATAAAAACAAGGACATAACATGGCCATAGAACGTACGATTTCCATCATCAAACCCGATGCAGTAGAAAAAAACGTCATCGGCAAGATTTACAGCCGCTTTGAAGAAAACGGCTTGCGCATTATTGCGGCAAAAATGAAACATCTCTCTGAGCGTGAAGCAAAAGAATTTTATGCCGTACACAAAGACCGCCCTTTTTATGAAGACTTGGTTAAATTCATGACTCGCAATCCTGTCATGATTCAAGTATTAGAAGGTGAAAACGCCGTTGCCAAAAATCGTGAACTGATGGGCGCAACCAATCCAGCCGATGCAGCTCCTGGCACAATCCGTGCCGACTTTGCAGAATCTGTCAGTGTTAATGCTGTACATGGTTCTGACAGCGTTGAAAATGCTGCAATTGAAATTGCTTACTTCTTCAGCCAAAGCGAAATCTGCCCACGCTAAGAATAAAAGCCTGTAGCCGCTTTACGGCCGTCCGATTCATATCGGACGGCAAAACTGCTTTGTATGTCCTACAAATTAAAGGCCGTCTGAAAATCCAAAGGCTATTAAAGCAAAGCTGCCCAATAAGCCCCTTTGCTTTAAAAGCTTTACTGAGAAACATAAAAATACATGAAAACCAATCTACTGAATTATGATTTAAACGGACTGACGCAACACTTTGCCGAAATGGGCGAAAAGCCTTTTCGTGCCAAGCAGGTAATGCGTTGGATGCATCAAGCCGGTGCACAAAACTTTGAAGAAATGACTGACTTGGCCAAATCATTGCGTGCCAAGTTAAATGAACAAGCCACAATCGAAGTGCCTAAATTAATGATGGCACAAGAATCTACGGATGGCACGCGCAAATGGTTGCTGGATGTCGGCACGGGCAACGGTGTAGAAACCGTTTTCATTCCCGAGGCTGAACGCGGTACTTTGTGCATCTCTTCCCAAGTTGGTTGTGCATTGGAATGCACCTTCTGCTCTACCGGACGACAAGGTTTCAATCGTAACCTGACTACCGCTGAAATCATCGGTCAGCTTTGGTGGGCCAATAAAGCCATGGGTGTTACCCCAAAAAACGAACGCGTTATCTCCAACGTGGTGATGATGGGCATGGGCGAACCCATGGCAAACTTTGACAATGTTGTTACCGCTTTGAGCATTATGCTGGATGATCACGGCTACGGCTTGAGCCGCCGTCGTGTGACCGTTTCCACTTCGGGTATGGTTCCACAAATGGACAGACTGCGTGACGCAATGCCTGTTGCTTTGGCTGTGTCTTTACACGCATCCAACGATGAAGTGCGCGATCAGATTGTTCCCCTCAACAAAAAATACCCACTCAAAGAATTGATGGCGGCCTGTCAACGTTATTTGGTCAAAGCACCCCGTGACTTTATTACCTTTGAATACGTTATGCTCGACGGTATCAACGATAAGGCACAACATGCGCGTGAATTGATTGAGTTGGTTAAAGACGTACCATGCAAATTCAATCTGATTCCGTTCAATCCTTTCCCAAATTCCGGCTACGAACGTTCTACCAATGAAAATATCCGTGTCTTCCGCGATATTCTGCAACAAGCCGGCTTTGTCGTTACTGTCCGCAAAACCCGCGGCGACGATATCGATGCAGCTTGCGGACAATTGGCAGGACAAGTACAAGATAAAACACGCCGACAACAAAAATGGCAACAGATTTTGGTCGAACAATAAGGTTAATTATGAAAATCAAGTTCGGATTCGCTTTACTTACCGCACTGACTCTTTCAGCCTGCGCTTCCTCTTCCGGCCCAAGCCCTAAAGAACGTGCCATTCAAGTTTCTAATATCAAAACCCAACTGGCTGTGGAATATATGCGCGGCCAAAACTACCGCCAAGCTACTGAAAGTATCGAAGAGGCGCTTAAGTCCAATTCAAAAAATGACCTTGCTTGGTTGGTACGCGCCGAGATTTATCAGTATTTGAAGGTCAAAGATAAAGCTCAGGAAAGCTTTCTTAAAGCATTGTCTTTAAAACCTGATAGCGCGGAAGTCAACAACAACTACGGTTGGTTCTTGTGCAATCAAATGAATGCACCGGCCGAATCTTTGGCTTACTTTGACAAAGCACTGGCCGACCCAACCTACCCAAGCCCCTTTATTGCCAATATGAATAAAGGCATTTGCAGTGCAAGGTTAGGCCAATACTCATTAGCCCAAGCCTATTTGGAAAGGTCTTTAGCAGCAAATCCACAATTCTTCCCTGCTTTCAAAGAACTTGCCCGAACCAAAATGATGGCAGGCAATCTGAACGATGCCGACTATTATTTCCGCCAATACCAAAGCAAAGTTGATGTCCTTCAGGCTGACGATTTGCTTTTAGGCTGGCGTTTGGCTACTGCCTTGGGCAATAAACACGCCGCATACGAATACGAAGCCCAACTTAGGGCAAACTTCCCTTATTCAGACGAACTACAAACCGTCACAACAGGCCACTAAATGGAAAATAACGATAAAATCAACTACGACACACAAGCCGCCAAAACATTGGGGGATGAATTACGCAAACACAGAACTGATGCCAAAATCGATATTCAAGATGTCGCTTCACGTTTGAAACTGTCTGCCGAACAAATTGATGCTTTGGAAAAAGGGGAATATTCAGGCTTTCCCGGTTTAGTCTTTGTTTCAGGCTATCTGCGTTCATATGCACGATTTCTGAAAATCGACGAACAAACCATCGCCAAACATTTGCTCTCCATTACTCCGCAACTTGAAGACCATGTATACGCGGTGACACGCAGCGCCAACGCCGGCTTAAGCTACCAAGACGCTGATAAGCAAGGTTTCCCAAAATGGATATTGGGAATAGCCGCACTGGCTTTGGCTGTAGGCGGCGTTTACTTTTGGCAAAGCAAATCCAGTTTTGAAAACGAACAGGCAAATATTCAAAACAGCAAAGATGTTGCTGATACGATGAAAACGCCTGCCTTAAAAACGGATAATGTTGCCGTTAGCGAAATGACGGAAGACGGCAAAAAAGAAATAACCAATAAGCCTGAAGTGACTAATGATCAAGCTGCCTCAGCAGCTTCCGCCGTCGTACAAGAAGAGAAGCCTGCCGTCAAAGTCGAGAAAGACGAACTTTGGATTAAAGTCCAATACCGAAGCAATCTGATTATTACAGACAAAGATGGAAAAGTAGTATTCAGCCGTATCGTTCCGGCCGGAAGCGAACAACGTCTGAGAGGCGGTGCGCCTTACAATGTTTGGCTCGGTATTGCAGCCGGCTCTGAAGCCAATTACGGCGGCACACCTATCGAACCTTTGAAATACCGTGTTGCCGGTGAAAAATCCGCCTCTTTTGTTGCAGGAAAAAACTAAAATGACCACACCTAAACGCCGTCAGACACATCAAGTCAAAATTGACCACCTCATCATCGGCTCTGAGGCGCCCGTTCTTGTCCAATCCATGACCAATACGGATACGGCAGATGCCGCAGCAACTGCCCGACAAGTCAAAGAATTGAGCGATGCCGGCTCGGAAATGGTTCGTATCACAGTCAATACTCCTGAAGCGGCTTCCAAAGTAGCCGAAATCCGCAGCCGCTTAGACGATATGGGCTACACCACCCCCCTGATTGGTGATTTCCATTTTAATGGCGAACGCTTATTGGCTGAATTTCCTGAGTGTGGCAAGGCCTTGGCCAAATATCGGATTAACCCGGGCAATGTCGGTAAAGGTGCAAAAGGCGATGAAAAATTTGCCTTTATGATCCGTACTGCCGCAGAAAACAATAAAGCCGTACGCATCGGTGTGAACTGGGGTTCGCTTGATCAAGGCCTTGCCAAGCGCATGATGGATGCCAACTTAGCTTCTGCCACACCGAAGCCGCCTGAAGAAATCATGAAAGAGGCTTTGATTGTTTCTGCGCTGGAATCGGCAGAAAAAGCCGTGGCTTTAGGTTTACCCGAAGACAAAATCATTTTGTCGTGCAAGGTCAGCGCCGTACAAGACTTGATTCAGGTTTACCGCGAATTGGGCAGCCGTTGCCGTTACCCGCTCCATCTCGGTCTGACTGAGGCAGGCATGGGCAGCAAGGGCATTGTTGCTTCCACAGCAGCTTTGTCCGTATTGTTGCAAGAAGGTATCGGCGACACTATTCGAATTTCCCTTACGCCCGAACCCGGCTCCTCACGCACACAAGAAGTCATTGTCGGTCAGGAAATCCTGCAAACCATGGGCTTGCGCTCCTTTACGCCAATGGTTACAGCCTGCCCGGGTTGCGGCCGTACCACCAGTACCGTATTCCAAGAGTTGGCTCAAGACGTACAAAACTATTTACGCCAGAAAATGGCTGTTTGGCGCACTGAATATCCAGGTGTTGAATCATTGAATGTCGCCGTAATGGGGTGCGTGGTAAATGGTCCGGGCGAAAGCAAGCTTGCCGATATCGGTATCAGCCTGCCCGGTACAGGCGAAACACCGGTTGCGCCGGTTTATGTAGACGGCGAGCGGAAAGTCACCCTCAAAGGCGACAATATCGCTGCCGAGTTTTTACAAATCGTTGAAGATTATGTCAAAACCAACTACTGTGAGGGCGGCGCAAAACGTAAGCAAAATCGCGTCATTCCGATTCAATCTGCCTAAAACATTTTCAAGATAAAGAGGCCGTCTGAAAATATGTTGGGCAAACTGGATACTTGGCTGACTGAGCACCCCAAACGCAAGGATTTGCATAGTTGGCGACGCTTTATCGTTGAATTTTGGTTTTTCGGTTTGAAAGAAGCACGAGCCTGCTTATTTGCAGGCTTGTTTTTCATTGCCATGTTTCTTGTTCCGAAAACAGGCTGGTTGGGAATTTCGCGCTACGACCTGCTACTGATTTTTGCCATCTCCGTACAAGCAGCCATGCTGTATTTCAAGCTGGAAACTTGGGATGAAGTGAAATCGATTACGCTGTTTCACTTGGTGGGCTTTGCTTTGGAATGGTTCAAGACATCAGGCGATATCCAGTCTTGGAGCTATCCTGATGAGGCTTATACCAAAATTGGCGGCGTACCGCTGTTTGCAGGCTTTATGTATGCCGCAGTCGGCAGCTATATCATTCAAGCATGGCGGCTGTTTGACCTCAAAATCAAAAGCCATCCGCCGTATTGGTTGGGCACTTTGTGCGCACTGGCGATTTATATCAATTTCTTCACCCATCACTATATCGGCGACTATCGCTGGTATCTTGCAGCTTTTGCTCTCGGCCTATACGCCCGGACAACGGTCTTATACACGCCCTATGACACCACTCGCAAAATGCCCCTCCTGCTCGCTTTCGTCCTGATCGGATTTTTCATTTGGCTGGCGGAAAATTTGGGAACCCTATTCGGCGTTTGGCGCTATCCCAACCAAATCGGCGCATGGGCATCAGTACACATCAGCAAATGGAGTTCATGGGCTTTACTGGTGATGATGACTTTTACCATCGTTGCAAATTTAAAACACATCAAACATACCATCAGCGTATCAAAAGATTAATTGTTTAACATTTGAAAAGGCCGTCTGAAACTTTCAGACGGCCTCTAATTTTCAACAGTCAATTAAACAAACTTAATGCTTTAACAAACACCATAATGACACCATAGCCCAAAGGAATGCAAACCAAAGCCCAGCGCCACCATACGCCGATACCGCCCGCTGATACTTTCTTGCTGATCAGATAGGCATCAGATACAGCGGTTTCATCATCGGGGTTGCCGCTATGTGCCGCGACCTTAATGTCTTTTTCGTGATGCTTTTCGTGAACCGAACGGACGCTCAAATTACACAACAAACCGACAATCAACAAACCTGCCATAATGTACATGGTAATGCTATAAGCCTCAGCAGCCGGAACGCCGCTTTCAATTTGACTTTGGCGGATATAGTTGACCAACACCGGGCCAATAACAGCTGCAGTTGACCATGCCAGCAAAATCCTGCCGTGGATTGCACCGACTTGATAAGTACCGAATAAATCCTTCAGATACGCCGGAATCGCTGCAAAACCGCCGCCATACATGGAAATGATGACGCAAAACCCAATAACAAACAAAGCCTTGTTACCACTCGCGCCAATAGACGGAATGGCGAAATACAACAGCGAGCCAAGCACAAAGAAAATAGTATAAGTATTTTTACGCCCGATTTTGTCGGACACGCTGGACCACAAAAAACGGCCGCCCATATTAAACAGGCTCAACAGACTCACAAAACCTGCCGCCGCACCCGCGCCAATAGCAGCCTGTTTACCGACAGAAGCTTCAGAAAACAGTTCCTGAATCATGACAGAAGCCTGACCCAAAACGCCGATACCCGCCGTCACGTTCAAGCACAACACCCAAAATAAGAGCCAAAATTGCGGTGTTCTCATGGCTTCGGAAACATTGACGTGATTGCTGCTGACCAATTTGCTTTTGATTTTCGGCGCAACATAACCTTTAGGTTTCCAGCCATCGGCAGGTATGCGGATGGTAAACGCACCGAACATCATCAACACCAGATAGAACAACCCTAAGACGACAAAAGCCTGCGCTACGCCAACCGAAGTTTCACTGGAGAAAAAATTCATCAGCGACACGGATAAAGGCGAAGCCAACATCGCGCCGCCACCAAAGCCCATAATCGCCAAACCTGTCGCCATACCCGGTTTATCGGGAAACCATTTCATCAGTGTCGATACAGGCCCAATATAGCCCAAGCCCAAACCGACCCCGCCAATCACACCGTTGCCCAAATAAAGCAAAAACAGATTGTGCGTATGGACGCCAATCGCCGAGACAAAAAAGCCCAAGCTAAAGCAGCAGGCAGCAACAAACATCGCCTTACGCGGCCCAACGCGTTCCATCCAAGTACCGAACATAGCCGCAGACGCGCCCAACATCGCCAAGGCAATACTGAAAATCCAACCTACCGTGGTCAGCTTCCAATCTCCTATAGCCGACTCAGTAATACCGATAAGCTTGGTCAGCGGCGCATTGAACACGGAATAAGCGTATATCTGCCCGATGGCAAGATGCACGGCCAAAGCGGCAGGCGGTACCAGCCAACGATTAAAGCCGGGTTTGGCAATGGTCGCCTCACGGTCTAGAAATTTCATAAAATCCTCTTGTCTATGTGTGTCAAACGCTGATTCCATATCATGCGGAATCAAAAAAATTGTTGACAATATTTTAGCATAATCTCCCCTTTATCCTTTTTTTTTGCTCCATGATAATTTTGCGCATCAGACAGAAAAAACATTCATCTAAACCATCTCTTCACGCCAATATTGACAAAAAGGCCGTCTGAAAATTTTTCAGACGGCCTTTTCATCCATATCGTTTTATGCGGCGAAACGTTTGGCAACTTCATCCCAGTTAACGATTTCCCAGAAACCTTTCAGGTAGTTAGGACGGCTGTTGCGGTAGTCGATGTAGTAGGCGTGTTCCCATACGTCGCAAGTCAACAGCGGAGTGTTTTCAGTAGTCAGCGGAGTACCTGCATTGGAAGTAGAAACCAGATCCAATTCACCGGCAGGCGTTTTTACCAACCATGCCCAACCTGAGCCGAAAGTACCGGCCGCGCAGGCATTGAACGCTTCTTGGAATTTCTCGAAGCTGCCCCATTTGGCGTCGATGGCTGCAGCCAATTCGCCGGCAGGTTTGCCTTGGCCTTTAGGGGTAAAGCCCAGCCAGTAGAAAGTGTGGTTCCAAGTTTGGGCAGCGTTGTTGAACATACCGCCGGAAGATTTTTTCACGATTTCTTCCAAAGGCATTTCTTCAAACTCAGTGCCTTTAATTTGATTGTTCAAATTGGTGATGTAGGTTTGATGGTGTTTGCCGTAGTGGAACTCCAAAGTTTCTTGGGTCAGATGAGGGGACAACGCATCCAGTTCATAAGGCAATTGTGGCAGCTTGTGTTCCATTTTTATGCTCCTAATTCTTGATATTTATATTTTGGTAGTGTGTGTTGTCAAATCGACAACATTACTATTTTACCTGCTTTAGCCTAAACAAACCAATTGAACTTACACTGCGCTATAATAGTGGATTGCAATTTCCCAGCCAGAGATGCCCGTCATGAGCAATTATTCCGATATGCCGTCTGAAGACCGTGAAATCAGCGCATTGTCACTGCCGCCACATTCCACAGAAGCGGAGCAATCCGTATTGGGCGGCCTGATGCTGGAAAATTCTGCTTGGGACCGTATTGCCGATGTCGTTTCCGGCGAGGATTTCTACCGCCACGAACACCGCCTGATTTTTCGTACAATTGCCAATCTGATTAATGAAAGCCGTCCTGCCGACGTTATTACCGTCCAAGAAAGTTTGGAACGCAATGAAGAATTGGAAGCGGCAGGCGGATTCAACTATCTGATTACGCTGGCGCAAAATACGCCATCTGCTGCCAATATCCGCCGCTACGCCGAAATCGTGCGCGAACGTTCCATCATGCGCCAGCTTGCCGAAGTCGGCACGGAAATTGCACGCAGCGCATACAATCCGCAAGGGCGCGATGCAGGCCAGCTTTTGGACGAGGCAGAAAACAAAGTATTCCAAATCGCCGAAAGCACCGCCAAATCCAAACAAGGCTTCCTTGAGATGCCCGACCTTCTGAAAGAAGTGGTCGAGCGCATCGATATGCTTTATTCGCGCGACAATCCTGATGAAGTAACCGGCATATCAACAGGTTTTATCGACCTCGACAAAAAAACATCAGGTCTTCAACCAGGCGATTTGATCATCGTCGCAGGTCGTCCGTCCATGGGTAAAACCGCCTTTTCGACCAATATTGCGGAACACGTTGCCGTAGAAAACAAATTGCCTGTCGCCGTATTCTCTATGGAGATGGGCGGTGCGCAGTTGGTCATGCGTATGCTGGGTTCAGTCGGACGTTTGGATCAAAGCGTTTTAAAAACCGGCAGATTACAAGACGAACACTGGGGCCGTCTGAACGAAGCGGTCGTTAAACTCTCCGATGCACCCATGTATATCGATGAAACGCCGGGTTTGACTGCGCTCGAACTCCGCGCCCGCGCCCGTCGTCTTGCACGCCAGTTCAACGGCAAATTGGGGTTGATCGTTATCGACTACCTGCAATTGATGTCAGGTTCTGGTCGCTCTGACAACCGTGCTTCCGAGCTTGGCGAAATTTCGCGCTCCCTCAAAGCATTGGCTAAAGAATTGCAAGTTCCCGTCATTGCCCTGTCGCAGTTGAGCCGTACAGTTGAGCAGCGTACTGACAAACGCCCGATGATGTCCGACTTGCGTGAGTCCGGCGCAATCGAACAAGATGCCGACTTGATTATGTTCATGTATCGCGACGAATACTACAACTCAGATTCACCCGCAAAAGGCTTGGCGGAATGTATTATCGGCAAACACCGTAACGGTCCCGTTGGGAAAGTATTCCTCACTTGGATGGGTCAATTTACCAAATTTGATAATGCTGCCTATATTCCAGAATCCATGTTGATGGAAGATTGAGACAGATTGTCCGAAAAACTAACCGAATTTCATATTTCATTAGTCACGCATTACAAAATCGTTTAGAATAAATCTAATAAAAGCAAAAGCATTGCCACAGGCAAGTGCAAAAGAGAAAACGTCAGTTACCCAACACATTACTACTAAAAAATCACTCATGTATCAGACACAAAAAGGCTTCACCCTAATTGAGTTGCTGATCGTCATTACTATTGCAGCAGTAATGGCAGTCATCGCACTTCCCAATATGAATCAATGGATTGCCTCCAGACGTGCGGCATCGCAAGCAGAGCAAATTGCAAATCTGCTGCGCTTCGCGCGTAATGAGGCCGTCCGTCTCAATCTTCCCGTTTACATCTGCCCGGTCAAAATCAAATCCGATGGCTCACCCAATAATGGTTGCGATTCCAAATATGCCGGTAATGGTATGTTGTCCTACGCCGATAAAAACGAAGACTTACGCTATCAAAACGACACAGTTGATTTACCCATCCGCTCCATTATCCTTAATGGAGATACCAACAAAGTGGAATACAGCTTCGACTATATCCCCTTCGGTACTGAACCCTCAGCCCTCTCCTCTTCCGATCCAAAAGAAGTCTGGTGGAGATTTCTTCCTAATGGTACATTTGAACATTCAATCGTTAATGCAACCGATTACGAGAATTATCGATTTGTAAACGGCCACATCAAAATCAGCTTGACGGATAAATCCGCCGCCGATGCTGAAACCAAGAAAGCCCGTGCTACCGTACTTTTAATCAATGGCAATGGGCATGTCGAAATCTGTGCTAAAAACGATGGGCGCAAAATATGCGAATACTCTCCAAAGAATAACAACGGTATCTTATGAACATTACTAATTCTACTCATCTCAGATCATTTAAAGGCCGTCTGAAAACGAGCTCAACAAGCTTTACCCCAAAACTTCAATCAGGTATGACCCTGATTGAAGTTTTGATTGCCATGTTTGTTCTTGCCATCGGTGTGCTCGCCCTTCTGGCTGTCCAACTACGTACCGTATCCAACGTGCGCGAGTCTGAAAATCAAACCGCAGTCGCCCAAATTACGCAAAATCTGATTGAAGGCATGCTCATTAATCCGACGCTCTCTGAAGAAACCGATACTGCAGGGGAAAAAACCACCCGTTATAAAAAATCCTATGATGCCTATCTAAAATCAGACTCTAAACAAACTGCAAAATTTGAAGCCAAAATGAGCAAAGCCCAACTTGCACAGGCTCAAATTGCACAGTTTAAAGCTGATTTAGCCAAAGCCCTTCCCGAAGCCCAAGTCTTCTCGACCATCTGCAAAGATTCTTCCGGTGCAGAGCCGACTTACGAAAATGGGTTTAACGCGAAATGCGATGGCAAAGGCGACACGACCATCGTGAAAGTTTTATGGTTGCAAGATGTCGAAGAAGAAAATAGCGCAAAAAATCTCAATACATCGGGGCATCACGTTGTCTATACCTACCAATCACGCGTAAGAGACTAACAATGAACAATAAACGCTTACTCAACCATATTCCCAATAAAATCGCCATTCGTGGCTTCAGCATCCTTGAATTTCTGGTTGCCAGCCTGCTCAGCATGATCGTCTTAATGGCTGTCAGCTCCACCTACTTTACTGCGCGCGGATTAAACAAGTCTGCCAACGCCCGTATCGGTATCCAACAAGATTTGCGCAACGCCGCCAATATGATCGTCCGCGATGCGCGTATGGCGGGCAATTTCGGTTGCTTCAATATGGCGAATTCTCCTGCCTCTGCAGTGATAGAAGACAAAAGTTCAGATGAATATGCCTTGAAAACAGCCGGTGTGAATAAGCTGTTACCTGTTAAAGAAATCAATAAATTAAGCTATACCGGCTTTGCTCAAACTGGCAGAGCCCTGCTGTTCCAATACGGTATCGACAAAGCAGACTCTCCTGCAAAAACTGCCATTGCCAGCAGCTGCTCCCGTATTGCCAAACCTCACACAGAAATTAAAGATTTGGCTGCGGCAAAATTGGCTTTAAAAATTACCGACTCTGATCAAAACGGCAGTATCGCCATCATGAAACATGAAATGATTGCCTACGCTGTCGGTAAACTTGGTGAAGAGAGCGGTTTGTTCCGTTTCCAATTATCAAATGATGGCTCATGGAGCAATCCGCAGCTGTTGATTAAAGACATTACAAGCATGGATATCCACTATATCTATGCAGAATGTCCTGATTCTGAAAATGCATCTGCCAGCGGAGTTAATACAGAATCATTTGATTACAAAAACAAATTGGATATCTCAGCTAAGGCCAAGTCTCCGGCTTCTATCCAAATCGTACTGAATAACGGCAGTATTGACCCATCAAAAGAACAAGACAATAAAGTCGATATCTATAATATTAATGCCACCATCCGCGGAGGAAACGTATGCGCCGACAGATCACTCTAATCAAACCTGAACGGCAGCAGGGCTATGCTTTGTTTATCGTCTTAATGATGATGGTCGTCATCGCCCTGCTCGTGGTTACAGCCACCCAGTCCTACAATACCGAACAGCGTATCAGCACCAATGATGCCGACCGCAAACTGGCAACCACCCTAGCCGAAGCGGCACTGCGTGAAGGTGAAAATCAAATTTTTGATATTGAAGGTAAAAAGACTACTTTTACCGCAAAATGTGAAAAAGGTTTATGTTCCACACCAAACGTAAAATCCAATGGCGATTTTACTGAAGAAGGCAACCCAACCGTAGATGCTTGGAAGCGCAAATGCGACAAAAGCCTGTGTATTGACGCCAATGGTACGGAATATCCTTTAGATAAAAAAAGTGGCATCGTAAATAATCCACGCTACATCATCGAATATTTAGGTAAAACGACAGAGGGTCGAATTACTTACCGCGTTACCGCCAAAGCATGGGGTAAGAATGCCAATACCCAAGTCGTTCTTCAGTCTTACGTTGCCAGCGAATAATATAATGAATACCACCTCTACCAAACAACTAGGCTTTACGCTGGTTGAGATGATGATTGCTGTCGCCATCTTAGCAATCCTGAGCGTCATTGCCATTCCCTCTTACAACCGCTACATTGAACGCGGCTACCAATCACAAGCGCATGCCGAGTTAGTCGCCATCAATTCTGCTTTTAAAAACCAGATGGTTAAAAATCCAAAGTGGAAAACTGATGAGATTAAAACTCAGTTGGATGACTTTATTTCCTCATACAAAGGCCATAAAGATCTGGCAGACAAATATAAATACTCTGCCGAAATGATTGATACCAGTACAAGCCGAGCCTATCGTTTGAAAGCCATTCCCATCAAAACAGGCTATACCCTTTCCGTTTGGATGGATAGTTTAGGCAATGCTTACAAATGCACTGATATTGATTCTGCCAAAGATTCCAAAACTACAATGACCAATGGCAAAGGTTGCGAATCGGTTTCCAAAAAGAAATCTTCTTAGTCTGACAAACATAAAAAAAGCAGTGTCATTTTATCGACACTGCTTTTTTTATTTTACTGTTTCCAATCATCGTCTCGGCGTTGGCGTTTCAACAAGATCCTGACTGCACCATCATTACCTTGTCGAGGCTCGACATAAGCCAACACATCAGGATGCTGCATCAACCAGCGGCGCGTCATATTTTTCAAAACCGGTTTATAGCCTGCAGAACCCAAGCCGCTGCCATGGACAATCTCGCCGCAAACGCCGCGTTTTTTCGTAAACTCAATAAATTCGTTCAATACCTGCTGCGCTTCTTCCTGCGTATAGCCATGCAAATCCACATCAGCCACAACAGGATAATGGCCATTTCGCAAACGCATCAAATCATTTTTACCCTGCCCGTTTTTACTGAACGAAGCCGGCGGTTCTTCCCAGCCGCCGCTGCCCACATAAAAATAATCTTCCTGCTCCAAAGTCGCCATTTCTTTAGGTCGCAGCTTGATAGGTGATTTATCACGGGGCTGTTCATAATAGTTGCCGGCATTTTTCAACGGCGTAACCTTACCAACCGCCTTGCTGAAATCTACATCCTCTACCTGCTTTTTAGCCTTCGCTTCGGCTTCCCGCTCCGCGGCTTCCTTTTTCGCCTGTTTACCCAAAGCCTTCAGCGTTTCTTGAAAGTTTGCCGTCATGGTTTGTCCTTTACAAAAAATTGATTGCGCCCATTATAGCAAACCCGGCCACAAGGCCGTCTGAAAGACTCTTATCATCGCTTCTTGTTTAGGGTATAGTATTAACGCATTGTCAGTCTTACAAAAGAGAGAAATCATGTTTAAACGCCCGGAAGAAATCATTGTCTTGATACTTGCCCTATTATGGGTCGGACTCAGCTACTACTTTGCCGCCATCCTGATTTCAGATGCCTACACCATTCTCCTGATTACCGTACTGACTTTCGTTTGGGTGATCATCTGTTTCCTTTTATGGCAACGCAACTTAAGCCGTCATATTTGGCCGCTGTTCCTCGGCAGCCTGGTTGCCTGCTGGTGGCCGTACTTCACTTGGCTTGCAAGCGATGTTCCCGAAGGCACATGGTATTCAGGCTGGACATTCAAATCCATTATTGCCCTGATTCCCGTTGTTGCCGCTTATATCTTCAAGTGGAAACAAAGCCGGAAAAACAAAATCTCCAACATCATTGCCTGATACCTCGCGCCGTCTTTTTCAGACGGCGTTTTCCATATCTGACATAACGCTCAGACTGTCAACAATCCCAATAAAATGCTATACTCTTCACACGATTTAACACCCTAAAACAGGCCGTCTGAAAGACTTATCAAGATGATCAGCAAACAAGAATACCAAGCCCAAGCCGCACAAGGTTACAACCGCATTCCACTCGTTCAAGAGCTGCTTGCCGACTTGGACACACCGCTCTCAATCTACCTCAAACTTGCCAACAAGCCTTTCACCTACCTGCTAGAATCCGTTGTCGGTGGCGAACGCTTCGGCCGCTATTCCTTTATCGGTCTGCCTTGCAGCCACTATCTCAAAACCAGCGGCAAACATGTCGATGTATATCAAAACGGCGAAACCGTCGAACAACACGACGGCAATCCCCTGCCCTTTATCGAGGCCTTCCACAACCGCTTCAAAACGCCCGAAATCCCAAGCCTGCCGCGCTTTACCGGCGGATTGGTCGGCTACTTCGGTTACGAAACTATCTACAATTTCGAACACTTTGCCCACCGCCTGAAAAACAACGCCAAAGCCGACCCGCTCGGCACGCCCGATATTTTGCTGATGTTGTCGCAAGAATTGGCGGTTATCGACAATTTGAGCGGCAAAATCCACCTCATCGTTTACGCCGATCCCTCGCAGCCCGACGGCTACGAACGCGCCCGCGAACGCCTCGAAGACATCCGCACCCAGTTGCGCCAAAGCTGCGCCATCCCGCTTTCCCTCGGCAGCAAACACACCGAAGCCGTCAGCGAGTTCGGCGAAGAGCCGTTCAAAGCCTGCGTCGATAAAATCAAAGACTACATCTTCGCAGGCGACTGTATGCAGGTCGTCCCCAGCCAGCGCATGAGCATGGAATTCACCGACAGCCCGCTCGCCCTCTACCGCGCCCTGCGCACGCTCAACCCTTCGCCTTATCTCTTTTACTACGATTTCGGCGATTTCCACATCGTCGGTTCCTCGCCCGAAATCCTCGTCCGCCGCGAACGCGACGACGTCATCGTCCGCCCCATCGCCGGTACGCGCCTGCGCGGCAAAACCCCCGCCGAAGACCTTGCCAACGAACAGGACTTATTAAGCGACGCCAAAGAAATCGCCGAACACGTCATGCTTATCGATTTAGGACGCAACGACGTCGGCCGCATCAGCAAAACGGGCGAAGTCAAAGTAACCGACAAAATGGTGATTGAAAAATACTCCCATGTGATGCACATCGTTTCCAACGTCGAAGGCCGTCTGAAAGAGGGCGTTACCAATATGGACATCCTCGCCGCCACGTTCCCCGCCGGCACACTCTCCGGCGCACCCAAAGTCCGCGCCATGGAAATCATCGAAGAAGTCGAACCGAGCAAACGCGGCATCTACGGCGGCGCCGTCGGCGTCTGGGGTTTCAACAACGACATGGATTTAGCGATTGCCATCCGCACAGCCGTAGTGAAAAACAACACGCTATACGTCCAAAGCGGCGCAGGCATCGTCGCCGACTCCGACCCGACCTCAGAATGGCAGGAAACGCAGAACAAAGCCCGAGCAGTGGTTAGGGCGGCGCAGATGGTACAGGAGGGGTTGGATAAATAAATTTCAGACGACCTGTTTTTTTATTACTAATGTTTATTATTTAAAAATATTTATTATGCAAATCATCCAATTAAAATTTATTACAAATGTACAAAATGCAAAAAAATCTATCACGCTTACTAAAGAAGTGAAACAGGCTTTAAATATTGTAGATAATACTGATAAATACACTTTGATCATTGAAGTATCTTCCTCTAATGGCTCAAAAACAGTTGTTACCAATACAACTTCAGGAGGAGAAACAAAAGTGTCAGATTTTAATGATCATATTGATAATGGTGAATTAGTAACTGTAACAGTAAGTAAGTTATTAATCTGATTTTATTTATAAAAATCTTAATCCGTCATTCCCGCGTAGGCGGGAATCCAGGTCTCAATCTTTCAGAAATATTTAGAGATTCCCGTAATTTCAAATTTCTGGATTCCCGCCTACGCGGGAATGACGGATTAAAGTTTTTTTTTGCAGAAACATGATGCAACCTGCCGTTTATATACTCGCCAGCCAAAGAAACGGAACGCTGTATATCGGTGTAACATCCAATCTTATCCAACGTGTTTACCAACATAGAGAACATTTGGCGCAAGGATTTACAAATCAGCATCATGTAACCATGTTGGTTTGGTATGAACTGCATTCCACGATGGAACACGCCATTACCAGGGAAAAGCAATTGAAAAAATGGAATCGGCAATGGAAGCTGCGCCTTATTGAAGAGAAAAATCCAGGTTGGCAGGATTTATGGTTTGAAATTATTAAATAACCATCATTTCCATAAAACATGTAAATTAACCCTAGTACCCCTTGAATTTCGTCATTCCCGCGCAGGCGGGAATGACGGATTAACGGTTTCAGACGACCTGAAATAAACAGTAGAACACAGACAAATTAAAACGCTATGAACAAATCCCCCATCCTTCCTCCCGCCATGCTCGGCATCCTCGGCGGCGGTCAATTAGGCAGAATGTTTACCGTTGCCGCCAAAACCATGGGCTACAAAGTAACCGTTCTCGACCCCGATCCGAACGCGCCGGCGGCGGAATTTGCCGACCGCCATTTGTGCGCGCCGTTTGACGACCAAGCCGCTTTGGACGAGTTGGCAAAATGCGCGGCAGTGACCACTGAATTTGAAAACGTCAATGCCGACGCGATGCGCTTTCTGGCAAAGCATACCAACGTTTCCCCCAGCGGCGACTGCGTTGCCATCGCGCAAAACCGTATTCAGGAAAAAGCGTGGATACGCAAAGCGGGATTGCAAACCGCGCCGTATCAAGTGGTTTGTCGTTCAGACGACATCAGCGAAGAAAGCGCGCAATTTTTGCCCGGCATCTTGAAAACGGCTACTTTGGGCTACGACGGCAAAGGTCAAATCCGCGTCAAAACGGTGGACGAACTCAAAGCCGCGTTTACCGAACACGGCGGCGTGGATTGCGTTTTAGAAAAAATGGTGGATTTGCTCGGCGAGATTTCCGTTATCGTATGTCGTTTGAACAATGAAAACGTGCAAACCTTCGACCCCGCCGAAAACATCCACGAAAACGGCATCCTTGCTTACTCCATCGTCCCCGCGCGGCTGAGTGCCGACGTGCAGCAACAGGCGCGGCAGATGGCGCAACGATTGGCGGACGAATTGGATTATGTCGGCGTGTTGGCGGTAGAAATGTTCGTCGTCGGCGACACGCATGAATTGGTCGTCAACGAAATCGCCCCGCGCCCGCACAATTCCGGCCACCATACGCTGGATGCCTGCGCCGCAGACCAGTTCCAGCAGCAGGTACGCATTATGTGCAATCTGCCGCCCGCCGATACCAAGTTGCTTTCTTCATGTTGCATGGCGAATATTTTGGGCGACGTTTGGCAGGAAGACGGCGGCGAACCCGAATGGCTGCCGCTGCAAAGCAACCCGAATGCACATCTGCATCTTTACGGCAAAAAAGCCGCGCGCAAAGGCCGAAAAATGGGCCACTTTACTGTCTTAGCCAACGATGCGAACAACGCGTTCCAAACCGCACAAACCTTACATCAAAGCCTGTAACCTTACCCACTTTTTCAGACGGCCTTTGATTGCTAAAGGCCGTCTGAAATCAATTTTTCCGACCATCCGCCATGAGCCTTCTGACCATCCTCCGTCCGGCAACCGAAAAAGACTGCCAAGACATACACAATGCCCATCTGCATGCCGTTCAATACGCCTGCATCCGCTGTTATGATGAAACTATTATGCACACATGGGAAAGTCTGCTCGACATCAACAGCTATTTGGAAACCATCTCCGATAAAAACAAAGCCTTGTGGGTGGTCGAATACAAAGGGCTGATTCAAGGCTTCTTCCAAGTCGATTTCAAAGAAGCGCAACTGGACGCCTTATACGTCCATCCGCTCTTCCACAATCTCGGCTTGGGTACGGCCCTGCTCAGCCGCGCCGAAGAAATGGCACGAAATGCAGGCCTCAGCTTTCTCAAACTGTATGCCTCGCTCAATTCCGTGCCTTTCTATCGCCTCAATCGTTATGAATCGCTCGGTACTGCCGTGTTGCAGCTGAACAAAACCGTCCGCGTCGAATGCGAATTGATGCGCAAATACCTGTAATTTTCCCTTCCGCCGTTGCTTTTTTGAAAGAAACCGATGTCCCGAATTGCCGCACTGCCCGACCATCTTGTCAACCAAATCGCCGCCGGCGAAGTGGTTGAACGCCCTGCCAACGCTCTGAAAGAAATCGTTGAAAACAGTATCGACGCAGGCGCGACAGCGATTGATGTCGAGCTGGCCGGCGGCGGTATCCGCCTGATTCGCGTCAGCGACAACGGCAGCGGCATCCACTCAGACGACATCGAGCTTGCGCTCCACCGCCACGCCACCAGCAAAATCAAAACCTTAAACGATTTGGAACACGTTGCCAGTATGGGCTTTCGTGGCGAAGGTTTGGCCAGTATCGCCTCAGTCAGCCGCCTGACCCTGATCAGCCGTCAAGAAGACAGTTCGCACGCAACCCAAGTCAAAGCCGAAGACGGTAAACTCAGCAGCCCCACCGCCGCCGCCCACCCCGTCGGCACCACCATCGAAGCTGCCGAACTCTTCTTCAATACCCCTGCGCGGCGCAAGTTCCTCAAATCCGAAAACACCGAATACGCCCACTGCGCCACCATGCTCGAACGCCTCGCTCTGGCACATCCGCACATTGCCTTCTCACTCAAACGCGACGGCAAACAAGTGTTCAAGCTTCCTGCACAAAGCCTGCATGAACGTATTGCCGCCATTGTCGGCGATGATTTTCAGACGGCCTCATTGGAAATTGACAGCGGCAATGGCGCATTGCGGCTCTATGGCGCGATTGCCAAGCCGACCTTTGCCAAAGGTAAAACCGACAAACAATACTGCTTCGTCAACCATCGCTTCGTGCGCGACAAAGTCATGCTTCATGCCGTCAAGCAGGCATACCGAGACGTATTGCACAACGCGCTGACGCCTGCTTTCGTCCTCTTCCTCGACCTGCCGCCCGAAGCCGTGGATGTCAACGTCCACCCGACCAAAACCGAAATCCGCTTCCGCGACAGCCAGCAGGTGCACCAACTCGTGTTCCACACGCTCAACAAAGCCCTTGCCGACACACGCGCCGACCTGACCGAAAGCGTCAGCAACGCAGGCGAAGTGTTGCATGACATTACTGGCGTTACTACTACACCAATGCCGTCTGAAAACGACGGTGAAAATCTGTTTGATAGCGCATCCAACTACCCGACGGGCAACAAACCCGATACACGCAATGCCTTTGGTTCATCAGGCAAAACCGCGCCTATGCCTTACCAAGCCGCGCGTGCGCCGCAACAACGCAGCCTGTCTCTGCGCGAAAGCCGCGCAGCCATGAATACTTATGCCGAGCTTTACAAAAAAACCGACGACATCGACCTTGAGTTAAGCCAATTCGAGCAGGCACGTTTCGGTAATATGCCGTCTGAAACGCCTACTCCCAAAACAGATAAGCAATGTTCAGACGGCCTTCCCTCCCAATCCGAACTGCCGCCGCTCGGCTTTGCCATCGCCCAACTATTAGGCATCTACATCCTCGCCCAAGCCGAAGACAGCCTGCTGCTCATCGACATGCACGCCGCCGCCGAACGCGTCAACTACGAAAAAATGAAACGCCAACGTCAGGAAAACGGCAATCTACAAAGCCAGCGCCTGCTTATTCCCGTAACCTTTGCCGCGTCCCACGAAGAATGCGCCGCCCTTGCCGATCATGCCGAAATGCTGACAGGCTTTGGCTTGGAATTGTCCGACATGGGCGGCAATACCCTTGCCGTCCGCGCAGTTCCTGCCATGCTCGGTAAAGCCGACGTCGTTTCGCTGGCCAAAGATGTATTGGGCGAACTCGCTCAAGTCGGCAGCAGCCAAACCATCGAAGAACACGAAAACCACATCCTCGCCACCATGTCCTGCCACGGCTCAGTCCGCGCCGGCCGCCAACTGACCTTGCCAGAAATGAATGCGCTCCTGCGCGATATGGAAAACACGCCGCGCAGCAACCAGTGTAACCACGGCCGTCCGACATGGGTCAAACTGACTTTAAAAGAATTGGATGCGTTGTTTTTACGCGGACAGTAACGCCGATAAAAAGGCCGTCTGAAAATTGAACTGCACCCCAAAAGTTGGACATCCCCTCCAACTCACAAGGTGCAGTTTTTTTATGAGCAAATATACATTACACTTCA